>ENA-OYXG01000389-OYXG01000389.1-human-gut-metagenome-genome-assembly--contig:-NODE-389-length-13575-cov-8.789127_pt1 | contig 13575 bp, 10 predicted proteins | sample MGYA00244216_ERZ653419 | MGnify/ENA primary metagenome ERZ653419 (study PRJEB26926, sample SAMN06164917) | human gut metagenome | biome: ENVO:00009003; feature: ENVO:2100002; material: ENVO:00002003... | reverse complement strand
AGATTCCTCTACGTCTCGTGGGCTCGGAGATGTGTATAAGAGACAGATATTATATTTGCCGGATAATCTTTGCAATTAACGGTTGATAACGGGAGTGGTTTTATGCTACTATATAATGTATCTGAAAGGGGCTGCGCGCCCCGAAAAAATTATGCCTCAGACTGCCCGCAGAATTTGTATAAATACGCCGGCGTTTTCGATATACGGAGGAAAAGCATGAAAAAAATTACGAGAATAGCTTCAATATTTCTTTCGCTCGCGCTGATATTCTCAGCCGCCGCCTGCGGCAAGGATGGCTCTGGCGCGGCGCTGAGCTATCCGATAGCAGCCCAGCCGGATTGTCTCGACCCGCAGATAGCGCAGGGCGCGGAGGCAAAGACCGTTGTGCTCAACTGCTTCGAGGGGCTTGTCCGCAAGGACGCGGAGGGCAAGTATTCCCCCGCCGCGGCAAAGAGCTGGAGCTATGACGCGTCCACGCTCACCTATACCTTCAAGCTCCGCGATGACGCGCGCTGGGTCATAATGAAAAAGGCATTCAAGCCCATACTCGGCGACAACATAGACAAGACTTTCGACTCCCGCGTCACGGCGGCGGATTTTGTCTTTGCGCTCAGGCGCGCGGTAGCCCCCGCAACGGGTGCGCCCGAAGCGCTGAGCCTCGGCGTCATAAAGAACGCAAAGAGCATAATAAACGGCAAGATGTCCTCCGACAAGCTCGGCGTGCAGGCGGTCGGCGACTTTGAGCTGCGCATAACGCTCGAAAGCGCAACGGACGAATCGGCTTTTCTCGATCTGTTGACAAAGGCAATATGCATGCCCTGCAACGAGACTTTCTTCAACGCGACCAAAGGACGCTACGGGCTCGACTATTCGACGCTCCTGTGCAACGGTCCGTTCTATCTCTCATATTGGCTGCACGACTCCACACTGACTATAAAAAACAACGACGACTACACCGGACCTTTCCCGGCGAAGCCCGCGAGCGTGTCGCTCGTAATCGACGGTGACAGCAAGCAAAGGCTCAATTCCCTGCTCGACGGCACTTACTGCGCCGCCCAGCTCGGCACGACTGCGCCCGATTCGTCCGACCTCTCCGTAACAAAGAACTACGACACCGTCTGGGCGCTGTGCTTCAACTGCGCCGACGCGCCGCTCTCCAATGTGTCGCTGCGCCGCGCGCTCTGCACGGCGGTCGACTATAACTCGCTGACGCTCGAAAGCGAGGATATGCAAAAAACTTATTCTGTAATCCCGCCCGCCTGCTCTGTCGGCGAGGGAGCGGATCTTGGCAGCGAGCCCGTCAGCATTCTCGGCTACGACATGAACAGATCCGCCGGATACTGGGCTCAGGCGCAGAAAGATTTCACGGGCAAACTGAGCCTTGAGATAATCTGCCTGCCCGAGCACGAAAACGCCATGCGACGCATGATACAGAGCTGGCAGAAAGTGTTCGGTCTGAGCGTCAATTTTACAGTCACTGCGCTCGACAGCGCGACTCTTTCCTCGCGCGTGCAGGACGGCGACTATCAGATAGCCCTGACCTCCATGTCCGCGGGCATAACGGACGCTGCAGGTTTCCTTTCGACGCTCACCTCGCAAGGGACGAATAATATAGTCAGACTCAGCGACGCGCAGTTTGACGCATCCGTCAAAAACCTCAAGGCGCTGAGCGGCTCTGAGCTCGTCAGGGCTTGCCGCAGCGCGGAGGGCAGACTGCTCTCGCTCGGCGCGGTGCTCCCGATGTTCATAACCCCGAGCTATTTTGCAACGGCGAAGGGCGTCAACGGCCTGAGCGTTGACCCGGAGAGCTCGGCAGTTGATTTTGTTTTCGTAACGGCGAAGGACTGACAAGATGAAAAAGGAAAACAGACTCAGATATATACTCCCCGAAAATCGGACGGTGCGCATCGTGCTCGCCGTCTTTTTCTGGTTATTGGCGGCGGCGTGCGCCGGATGCATATTCTGGCTTTCGAGCCGTGACGGCAACCAGTCAAAGGACATGAGCGACAATGTACGCGGAATTTTAGCCAAAATTCTCGGTTCGCCGCTCGGCAGCTTTATTGTGCGAAAATTCGCGCATTTCTTTGAATATGCGGCGCTCGGATTTCTTATCGGCTGCGCGCTTTTCCTCAGCCGCAGGCGTTTTTCGCCCGTTATCTCCGTCATTTGCAGTGCCCTTTATTCAGTCAGCGACGAGATACACCAGTATTTCGTCCCCGGACGAGCATGCCGCATTTTCGATGTCGGAGTCGACACCCTCGGCGCGCTGACGGGTACACTTATCCTCACGCTCATAATTCTTATAGTAAACTCAATCGCAATGCGCAGAAAGGAAAAATATTCCGCGTAAATTTTTAGCATTTCTATTGTCGTTTTATAACAGTATATGATATAATAAAGCTTATATAGAGACTTTTTGGCTGAGAGGTATATTCAATGGATCATAAAGAGGGGCTCATAGTCGGGCGCAACGCAGTGCTTCAGGCTCTCGAAAGCGGCAGAACGATAGACAGCGTGACCGTTGCTCAGGGTCAGCGCGGCGGACAGGCAGGCAGAATAATCGACATCTGCCGCGAGCGCAAGATCCCCGTCAAATTTGCCGATCAGCGCAGGCTCGACCGCCTCTGCGACGGCGCGGCGCATCAGGGCGTTGCGGCATTTGCCGCGGCTCACGAATACGCCGAGATGGACGATATTTTTGCCCTCGCCGAGAGCAGAAACGAAAGCCCGTTCATAGTCGTGTGTGACTCACTTGAAGACCCGCACAACCTCGGCGCTATTCTCAGAAGCGCGGAGGCAGCCGGAGTTCACGGGGTAATTATCCCGAAGCGCAACTCCGTGACCCTCAACTACACAGTCGCCAAGACCTCGGCGGGTGCTATTGAATATGTCCCCGTAGTAAAAGTCGCGAACCTCCCCGCCGCCATAGACGAGCTCAAATCGCGCGGCGTCTGGATATTCGGCGCGGACATGGACGGCACGGATTACACCGCCCTCGACTACAGCGGCAGCATCGCTCTCGTCATCGGCTCTGAGGGCAAGGGCATAGGCCGCCTTGTGCGCGAAAAATGCGACTTCATCGCCTCCCTGCCGATGCGCGGCAAGATAAATTCTCTCAACGCCTCCGTCGCGGCGGGAATCCTCATGTTCGAAGCGGCAAAACACAGAAACTGACTTTTATCCGATTTTTTCAGCATATAAGCATATATAAATTGGGGTGAGATGAGTGGAAAACAAACCTTCCGATAAGCGGAGCAACATGCCGCTTGACAAAGTTCTCTACCAAGTGGCGAAGATTGAACACGACAGCGGCGAACCGGACAAGATCTGGGAAATAACCGACATAGACGATCTGATAGCGAGCACGGACGCCGATTCCACAGCACTTGACTACGATGACGACGATGAGCTTCTGATGAGCATCGCCTACTATAAAAACAGATACTCTGACGATGACATATCGTCGGAGTATGAGACTATATATACAGACCCGAAAGAGCCGGAATCCGAGCCCGACGAAGAGCCCGAGCCGGAAGAAGCCGAACCCGAAAATCCGGCGGACGAACCGGAGTCTTCGGCAGAAGCAGAAACCGAAGAGCCTGCCGAGCCCGCAGAATCAGATGAGGCGGAGCAGACCGTCGAAAACAAAGAACCTGTAAGCGAAGTGTCTTTTGCGAAGCCTGAAGAGACGGAATCAGCCGGCGAATCATATTTTGAAAGCTCTGCGGCAACAGAAGCTCCCGCAGAGCCGGAAGAAACCGAAGCGGCACAGGAGTCTGCCGACGAAATTGAGCCGGAAGCCGAGGAAGTTAAGGCTGAAGAAGTTCCCGCCGATGAGAGCGAGGATATATACTCCGATTCAAAATTAGAGCTGTCTGTTGTGAAAGCCGACGGCGAAGATGATGATATACAGGAATCGGAACCTAAAGATGAAGTTGACACGGACGAATCAAATAAAACCGACGAGTCCGACAACAGCGATAACATTCTGACGCTCCACGGCGAGGAAGAAGAATCCGAGGACGAGGATGAAGTCGAGAAAAAGCCGACGGTAGAGGAGCTTTTCGGCGCGCCCGCTTCGAGATATTTCGGGGAGCCGACAGAAGAGCCGGAGGAGGACTCCGAGCGTGAGAGCCGCGCCATACCCGGCCTGTTCGGCGACACAGTCGTGTTCGGTCCGATGAAATCCCTTTCCGAGCCGACGCAGAATAAACCCGACGACGAATATAAAACAAAGCTCATGACCGCGATAGGCTCGGCAAAAGCGCCGCAGAGCGCCGAGACGATAGAGAAGCCCGGCGTTATCTTAAAGCGCGGTCCGCTCTCCGAGACATCGGGGCTCGAGCCTCTGCCGCAGGTCATTCCCGCCGAAGAATTTGTCGGCTCGGGGGACGATAAGCCTGCGTCGATAGAGGATCAGCCTTTCACTAATCCCGCCGCCGGCAATCAGCCGGAGGAGGAGCAGATGATGCTCAGCGGCTTCGGCGAAGAGCCGGAGACTGAAAAAATAGACGAAGACGAGCTTCGCAGCGAGCTCGACAAAAAGAGGGCGGAGAAGAAGAAAAAGTTCGTTCTGCTCGGCGGACTCGGCGACGATGAGCCGCAGGAGGACGAAAATCTGCCCGAAGAGAAAGAGGACGAGCCGGAGGAGCAGCACGAGAAAAAGAAAAAGCACTCCGAGAAAGCTCCCCTCGAATACGAGAAGCCCGAACAGCGCGGCAGAGTCTATAACAGCCTCAAGAACGCCGCATCGCAGTTCAAGACCTCGGTTATCGGTCTGTGCGTGCTCGAAGGCGTGTCGCTGCTTCTGCTGCTCATACCGAAAATTCTCGAGTGGGCGGCGATAGACGCGCCCGCGTTCGACCGCGGAGGTGCGGGACTCGCGGCGGCTAATATAGTGCTTCTGCTCGCGTCGTTCTACCTCGCGTTCCCGAATATTTTATCCGGCGTAAAGGCGCTTGCAAACGGCCGCGTGACCGGCGGCGCAGTCGGCGGGCTGACATTTATACTCGCCCTCGTCCAGACGATACTCTCGTTCTTCAACAAATCGCCCGAGGGCGCTTCGGGCATGTTCTACTGCGCGGCGGCGATATTCGCCCTGCTCATGACCGCCGAAAACAGCAGCCGCGGCACGGCGCGCGTGATGCAGAATTTCCTCTTCTGCACCGCAAAACGCAAATCAGGGCTCTACGGCATAAGGGCTATAGAGAGCGAGAAAGACGCATTTGAAGTCGGACGCGCGCTCAAGATGGGCAACCCGGACATTTTATATTCCGGCAGGGTTGAGTTTCCCGCCGACTTCATCAAAAATTCCGAAGCCAACTCCCCTGCGGACAGCTGCATAAAGCGCAGCCTGATAATTTCTTCAGCCGTCTCCGTGCTGCTCGCAGTTATATCGGGCATAATAACAAAAGATATCTTCCAGGCGTTCGGCGTGCTCACCGGCGCGTTCTGCCTGACCTCGCCCTGCGCTATTGAACTCGCGCTGATGATCCCGCTCTATCTTGAGAACAGGAAGCTCAACTCAGAGGGCGGCATGATAGCGGGCTACGACGCGGCTCTCGAATGTTCCGAGGCGGTCGCCGCCTCCGTTGACAGCGCCGATCTCTTCGACCGCGCGGCGTGCGAGATGCACGGAATGAAGGACTTCCACACCGTGCGCATAGACGATGTTCTGCTCTACGCAGTCGCTATAGTGCTCAAATCCGGCGGTCCGCTCACAGATGTCTTCAACCGCATTATCGGCGGCTCGACCGAGCTTCTGCCGCCCGTGCGCGACATGATATACGAAGACAGACTCGGTCTTTCAGCCACAATATATAATCAGCGCGTGCTGCTCGGCAACCGCAACCTGCTCACGCACCACAATATTGAAGTTCCGCTCAAGTCCGAGGAGGACAAGGTAAAGCGCAACGGGCGCAAGATTCTCTACATAGCCATCGACTCGCAGGTCGCGGCGATGTTCGTTTTCAACTACGCCGAGGACGCATCGCTCAAGGATTCGATAAACGAGATGGCGGACAACGGCTTCAGCCTTGTCGTTCGCACGGACGACCCGAATGTGACCGACGAGCTCATCGCCGCCCGCTTCGGCATAGCGCAGAAAGATATCAAAATGACGCTCTCCCACGGCGCGCGCATATTCAGCGCATACCGCGACAGCGTTGTTGATTCAGCCCCCGCAAAGGTCATGCACGACGGCTCCGCCCGATCTTACTTCAAGAGCATCGCGGCGTGCGGCAGGCTCGCAAACTTCGCTTCGCGCTGGGCAGTGTTCGCCCTTATCGTGCAGGCGGTCGTGGCGGCGGGTGCGATACTCTGCGTCGCGCTGAAGGCGTTCGCGTTTGTGTCGCCCCTGACGGCGGTTATAGTTCAGACCGCGATAGTGGCTTTCAGCGTAATACTGGAAAAATTCAAAAGATAAATATACTACCCTGTAACATCTAAAAGTCTACATCCGGTTGAAGGATGAGAACGCAGGCAGGCTGCCGCCTGTCAAGTTTGAAGACGCAGTTAAACGCAATCAGATGACGCAATGCTTGTAAAGTTTTAGGTGTTGCAGGGTAGCAGGGGCTGCGCTGAGAATGCGACAGCCCCTTTCTGAAAGGATAAGCGGATATGCAGGAAAAATCAGTCAAGGCAAAAATTGATTTAAAAGGCAAGACCGTGCTCGTGACGGGCGCGGCGGGATTCATCGGCTCTTTTCTCTCGGAGCGTCTGCTCTCGGACTTTGAAGATATTCGCGTCATCGGCTTCGACAGCGTCAACGACTACTATGATATCCGCCTGAAAGAATCGCGGCTCGAAAAGCTTCAAAAGCATAGAAATTTTATTTTTATCAAAGCGAACCTCGCGGACAAGGACAAAGTGAGCGAAGTGTTCCGCGAATACTCGCCGCAGATAGTTGTCAACCTCGCGGCGCAGGCGGGGGTACGCTATTCGATAACGAATCCCGACGCCTATATCGAATCGAATATAATCGGCTTTTATAATATCCTCGAGGCCTGCCGCCACTCATACGACAACGGCGCAACACCCGTCGAGCATCTTGTATACGCCTCGAGCTCGTCGGTCTACGGCAGCAACAAAAAAGTGCCCTACAGCACCGACGACAAAGTTGACAACCCCGTCAGCCTCTACGCCGCAACGAAAAAATCCGACGAGCTGATGGCTCACGCCTATTCGAAGCTCTATAATATCCCCTCGACGGGACTTCGCTTCTTCACGGTCTACGGACCCGCAGGCCGCCCGGACATGGCGTATTTCGGCTTCACCAACAAACTTCTGCGCGGCGAGACAATCCGCATTTTCAACTACGGCAACTGCAAGCGCGACTTCACATACATCGACGATATAGTCGAGGGCGTCGTGCGCGTCATGCAGGGCGCGCCTGAGCGCAAAGACGGTGAAGACGGTCTGCCCGTTCCGCCGTATGCGGTCTACAATATAGGCAACCAGAACCCCGAAAACCTGCTCGACTTCGTCGACATTCTCCAGCAGGAGCTTATCGCCGCGGGAGTTCTGCCGAACGATTACGACTTTGCGGCGCACAAACAGCTCGTCCCGATGCAGCCCGGCGATGTCCCCGTGACCTATGCGGACACGACCCCGCTCGAGCGCGACTACGGCTATAAGCCCTCGACAGATCTCAGAACCGGGCTTCGCAATTTTGCCCGCTGGTACAAAGATTTTTACAAGATTTGAATAGCATATATTATATATTATATAATGTATGTCTTTCGGGTCAAAGATGTGGACGAAAGACAAATTAAGATTTGTATTATTTGGAGGCTCGATTATAAAAATTATTTGAGTTGCTCACTTTACTATGATTCAAGTGATAGCCCGCTCCCCATTCATTTCGTGCCTTGACTCGAAATCTTTCAACAAAAAAATCCTACCCGATGCTGCTGCGCGGGTAGGATTTCTGTTATATTCACTCTCTGATATCAATCCGGATTATGTTCATAGAAATAGTCATACGCCTCTTCGTAGTCCTCGAAGTCGTCGTAATAATAGTCGTAAAAGTCCTCGGGGTCATTGAAGTCGCGGGCGTTATACGGATCGTCGTCATAGTAGGCTTTTTTCGTGGTAGTCACCGGGCGGTTGCCGGAGGGTCTATACGAGCCGCCGGAGGATGAACCACCGGAAGAGGAGGTCTGCTTCGGCACGGTCTCATATTCCGGATAATGCCACACGCTTTCCACGGCACCGTTTCTCACATCTACCGCATAATATGCGTATAACCAAGCAGAATACTCCGACTGCTTTGCGTAATAGGGGATCTTCCAATAATATTCATGATACCCCTCGCGGCGGGCAACTGTCTGATCGTAGAACTTTGAATATTTGAGCGGGTCATAGTTGACGGCGGTCGCCTTGCCGAGCTTTGTCGAATTTATCAGTGACTCCGGCATTCCCTCATACGGCAGAATCTCCGAGACGGGGGTTATCCCCTTGTCGGTTTTCATCCCGAGAAAGTGAATCTCTCTGCCGTCATTGACCGATATCAGGTTTTGTCTGCTGATGTAGGCACTGTAGTTTATTTCATGCTCCTCGCCCGACCCCGTCACATACTCGCCGACATAATATGTATGCAGGGAGATACAGATAAACGGGTAGTCGGACTTCACGCCATCGAGCTCGTCGAGAAAATAATAGAACTTCTTCCAGTCCTTTATTTTTTCGGGCGGGTCTAATTTCAGCGATACTTCAATTTCATATTTTATCGGGTCCTCGGTTTCGTCGTAGATGTATTTGTTGCTGTACGGCTCATGGATAACTGATTTGACCGTCAGTTGCGCGTTGACCTTGTGCTTTTTGCAGACGGCGGCAAATGCTTCTCTGAGCCTCAATTGCTCGGCGTCCGCCGTATCGTGTTGGTACAGGCTCTCGTCGGCCTCGCTCTGCCGGCGTGATTCGTCCTCGCGGGCGGCATTTATTACGTTTCTCGCAAAAAGCCCCAGCGTGACAATCAAAATAAGCGCGCATATTATGCTGACAACTATCTCCGCCGTATTCGGCTTGTTCTTGGTCTGTTCGCTCATGTCCTCCCTCCTTATAGCTCTGCAAACCCGGGATTATTTCTTCTTTCTGCCCTTTTTCTCAGTATATTCATTGCCCTTGACTCCGGGATTGACGAGCTTGAGCTTGCGTCTCTGGCGGCGCTTGTAATTCTCGATAACAAACAGCGCAATATAGCCGACAACGAGAACGGCGACTATCGATGCGATAATTTTAAACACAGTGCTCGAAGCGACTTTCTTTATCGTTGCGCCTATGAACAGCAGAACATTTCTCGACACATCCTCGGACGCGACGAGCTTTATCCGCGCTATCTCCTCGCCGGCGTAGAGCACGCGAGCCTCGCATATCTCCTGACCCTTTTTGACCGGCGCGTCAACACTTTTAGGCACGGTCTCGGGCACGGGCTCAATAAGCACGCTTCCGGCGTCAGCCCCTGTCGGGACGAGAGCCAGCACTTCTTCACCCGGGACGAGCGAAATATGATCGGTTCTGAATGAGAGCTTGAGCGGAACTTCGGTTATTATCTGAGTCGGGCTCGCTATCGACTTCAATTCGATGTGGTTGAACACCCAGTTGAACATCCTGCGGCAGTCGACAAACGCGCAGTTTTCAAGCGGCTCATCGTCGTCGATATTCTGCATCGGCGCGTTCATTATCACGCACAGATAGTTGTAGCCGTTGCCGGTGCCCTTTGATATGACGCAGCGTCCGGCGTTGTCGGTCGAGCCGGTCTTGATACCCACGGCGTAGGGCGAATAATAATCGGCATACGCCTTGTTCATAAGATTATTCGTGTTGCGCAGGGTGCGCTCCTCGCTCTTGTTTGTTGCGGGGACTTTATATATTGTAGTCGAAGTTATCTCCGAAAAATACGGCAGGGTCAGCGCGTGCTTTGTTATCGTCATCAGGTCGCGCGCGGTGGTGTAGTGGTTCGGATCGTCGAGTCCGTGGACATTCGCAAAGTGCGTATTCTTGCAGCCGAGAGCCGCCGCCTTGTCATTCATCATCTTGACAAAGCCTTCGATAGATCCGCCGACATGCATCGCGAGGACATTCGCCGCGTCGTTGCCACTTCGCACGAGCAGGCAGTAGAGCAGATTCTTTATGCTCATCTTCTCGCCCGGCTCAAGCCCGACTATCGAGCTTCCTGTGCCGTCGAGCAGGTGGATAGCCTCGTAGCTCGCCTCGACTTCTTCATCGAGATCCTTGCAGTTTTCGAGCACGACGGTGGCGGTCATTATTTTAGTCAGTGATGCGGGAGCCGCCTGCTTGTCCGCGTCTTTTTCAAAAATGACCGTGTCGTTGTCGAGGTTGACAAGCAGATAAATCTGGGCATAAATAGGATTATCTCCGCTGTCTGTCAAACTTTTCTCGTATACCGCGTTATAATTAGCGTAGGCAGGCATGGTGCAGAGCACCGACGCGATAAGAATAAAACAAAATAAAATTTTTATGAGTTTTTTCATAGACAGTCACCGCCGAATGTTGTATTATATATATAAACGATAGAAGACAACTTTGTCCTGACACTAATTGATTATACCAGTTTCAGGCTGTAAAATAAAGTAATAAAACGGATTTTGTTTATCAGGGGGATTAAAAATCATGCTTTATGTTACGGGAGACACCCACGGAGATTATGAGCGATTCACATCTTCCGCGCTCAAAAAACTGAAAAAGGGCGACACGCTCTTCATCTGCGGCGATTTTGGATTCATCTGGGACGGCTCGAAGAACGAGGAGAAGCTGCTCAAAAAGATAGGCAAGCTCAAATACAACGTCTGCTTTATCGACGGCACGCACGAGAATTTCGAGCTACTCAGAAGCTACGAGGTCTCGGAGTTCAAGGGCGGAAAAGTCCATCATATCACCGGCAACCTCTATCATCTCATGCGCGGTCAAGTCTATGACTTCGACGGCGTGAGCGTCTTTGCCATGGGCGGCGGCGAGAGCCCGGATATAGATATCCGCTCCGATCTCAACTCCTGGTCGGGCGACGAGATACCCACCGAAGCGGAGCTGACCGAGGGCGCACAGAATCTAAAGAGGCTCGGCAACAAAGTTGATATTATAATCACCCACGAGCCGCCGATGAAGATAAAAGGCTTCCTCAGGCTCAAGGACAAGGAGCCCGTGCGCGTGACGGGACTCAATACATATTTCGAGGAACTCGGCGCGGCATGTGAATACAAGCACTGGTTCTTCGGCTCGATGCATATCGACAAGTTCATCTCCTCGTCCCACATCGCAGTGTTCCAGCATATAATCAACGCAGAGACCTGCGAGATTGCAAAATAAATATCTTATTCAAAAGCTCCCGGAAAATTTCCGGGAGCTTTTTTATATTTTTTTACTTCGTACCTAAAAATGGGCGGTTCGTACCGTACGCACATAAAGCATATTTAAGAAAAATATGTTATGATATATGCGAATAAAAAGGAGGGCAAGAAATGAATATTAAAAGAACCATTGCGGCTATCCTCGCTTTTCTCGCGCTGGCTTCCTTCGCGGGATGCAAGGGAGAGAAGAAAGACAATTCGACTTCAACCTCGGCAGAAGCTGCCGGTGCCCAAGCATCTGAGGCAGAAAATGGAAGTGAGGCGGCCGAGAGTGCTTCAACCTCGCAGGCGGCCACTGCCGAAGAGAGCAAATATCCCCAATACTATATTGATATGTCCGGGGTTAATTGGAATCACTGGACGCTTCACAAAGAAAGAGATTTGTCCTATTTTGAGAAAACTCCTAAAGATATCTCAATCTTAAACAATGATTTTGATTTTGACGACCGTGGGAACCTCGTTCTCACAATTGCATATGAAGACGACAACCGAGAAAACTGCAACGGCTCTGTAGGCTGCAAATACACATACAACAGCGACGGCACTATAAAGCGCGCGGATTTTACCGATGGCTATGCTACAAGCGAATCATATGAATATGACTCTGCGAAGCGCCTTGTCAAGACGGTTTCCGTGAGCCGAGACAAGGCGTATGAGCCCAAGACGACCTATTATACTTACAACTCCGCAGGTCTGCTCACCTCGGAAAAGTGCTATTCCGGCGGCAAAAAGCTTATTGATAGCAAGGATTTCAAGTATAATACCGACGAAAAAATTACCGCATGCACCATAAGTGTAAGCAAAAACGAAACGCAGGGTATAACCACATACGAATATGACAGACAGGGAAACTGCTTGATTGAAAAGCATTTTGATTTAAATCGCAAAGCTACCGGCAACAAAGAATTCAAATATGACAAGAACGGATTTGTAATATACCAAAAGGAAACAAATCTTAAATCCAATGAAATCGCCGAGATTTATTACACCCTTGACAAATATGAAAATCCGACCGCAGTAAAGGTGTATTTGACAACGGGCGGCAAAAAGGATTTGAAATACGAACACAGATATTCATATGATTACGGCAAGTCCGAAATCAAAGTGACCGGCAAAATCATCGCCTATGATTCAGACGGCACGCTCATCCTCGACGGCACCAGAATTTATAAATACCACGAGACCAAGCCTACCGAGATGTACTTTGCAAATCTCGTTTCAGAATTCAGCTGCAACTATTGATTCTTCGCCGATTGAAGCCTGCAATCTATCGGCATGGCAAAAGAAATATATCGCGGCAGGCAGTATTAAACCGGAGGACAAAAACATGAAATTAAAAAGGCTCGCTGCGGCGATTCTCGCGGCGGCAATGATTGCAGCGGTATTTGCCGGATGCAGCAGCAAAAAGCCCGAAGCAACGGAAACGTTCGGCGCGATAGTCGGAACCGAGGACGAAAAGTATTCGAAATATTTTCTCGGCATCGGCCACCCGAACTGGAACCGTTGGAACTGGACATCGGAAAAAGATAACCCCCGGAATAACGGAATCCGCGGGATAGACGATCTCCTCGACTGGGAATATTCAAAATATCAGATGCGATACGACAATGCAGGTAATCTTCTGAAAGTAGATGATTATTCTATAAAATTTTTTCTGTGCTTCCCGTTTGATGTGGAGAGTGAGGGCGTCGTAACGGAATATCAATACGACAACGACGGGCATATACGTTCTGTGCGCTTTCGCGGCCAATGGCCCCATAGAAGATACATGACATGTGAGCGCGACGACCGGGGCCGCATCTCAAAAACTGTTATTAAATATTCGTCCAACTCAATTATCACTCTATATGTCTACGACGACGCGGGAAACATAGTCGAAGAGAACAGCATTTGTGCTAACAGCTATTTCTTCGAGTCTACTTTGAATTACAGAATAAAAACCGTGTATACATATGACGAAAACGGCTGTCTCATCCGTTCGATGAGCACTAAATATGACCGGGACGAAAATTTTGAAAACAGCACTGAACGCGAATTTGATCCGCAGACCGGCGCGCGCACAAAGGAAACAAAAACATATATCAGCGGCGTCGAGGAATGCACTTACGAAAATGACAAGTACGGAAATCCCACGACTATAAAAACATGCAGTATTAAGACTGTCTCTTATACACATCTCCGAGCCCACGAGACGTAGAGGAATCTCGTA
>ENA-OYXG01000364-OYXG01000364.1-human-gut-metagenome-genome-assembly--contig:-NODE-364-length-14117-cov-9.100128_pt1 | contig 14117 bp, 12 predicted proteins | sample MGYA00244216_ERZ653419 | MGnify/ENA primary metagenome ERZ653419 (study PRJEB26926, sample SAMN06164917) | human gut metagenome | biome: ENVO:00009003; feature: ENVO:2100002; material: ENVO:00002003... | reverse complement strand
TACGAGATTCCTCTACGTCTCGTGGGCTCGGAGATGTGTATAAGAGACAGTGGATATCCTGTTGACTCCCGCTTCTCTGAGCAGAGCGAAATCAAGATTCTTTTTCGCCGCGTCAAACGGATTGATTTCAACTGTCGTCTCGCAGCGCGGCGCAGAAAACTCCCTCGCCGCGCCGATGATTCTGCCGAGCCTCTCCGCTCCCAGCGCTGACGGGGTGCCGCCGCCAATATAAACGGTGTCCGCAGTTATGTTATATTTTGCCGCAAGAGCGGGAATGCGGTGGATAAGCGTGTCGGTGTAGACATTCGCCGCGCTTTCGTCAAGGCGCAGAGAATAAAAATCGCAGTAGGGGCACTTGCTGCGGCAGAACGGTATGTGAATATATAACCCCGCGTTTTTGCTTTTCATTTTTCCGCACCTCCCGCAAATTATCGCTTTATAATAATGTATAATAACACAAAGATGTTATTCAAACAATCCGTATACGGCATTTTTGCCGAATTTTATGTGCAAAATCACAACTTTTTGTATGGTAATTGTTGCTTTTTGCCAGAAGCTGTGTTATAATCAAAAAGCTTGATTTTTTAAATAGGAGGTCGTCTTTTGGCACAGGAACAGACAGCCGCGGTCAATCCGCAGGCAGGATCCGGCGAAGATTCGTCAGGATACGTCTTTCAGAACAGACGCTATGTCGGTACGAAAGAGACTGTCGCTTACGTCGTCTATGATATGTCGCAGAGCTTCAATATCAACGCGTATTCGCAGAGATTCGTCACCAACATCCTTCAGGTCAGCCTGAAGCTGCAGCGAATAGCGAATGTTATCAACGGTATTTGGGACGTTATCAACGATGTGCTTTTCGGTGCGATAGTTGACAAGACGAGAACCCGCTGGGGCAAGTTCAAGCCCTATCTCGTTGCGCTCGGTATCCCCGGCACAATCGGTACGTGCATTTATTGGCTCATGCCCCTCATGTTTGCGGGCAGAGGTCCGAACGATATCTGGAAATTCATCGGATATCTTTTTCTCATGGTCGTGCGTGAAGGCGCGGGAACATTCCGCGATATCGCACAGAAGGGTATCCAGTCTACAATAACCCCGCACCCTGTTGACAGAACGAGAATTATCACTATTGCAAACTTCGCCTCCGGCTTCCTCGGAGAGAAGCTGCCCGAGCAGATAATGACCGTTCTCCTTGACCTTATCGGCAGAAATAAGATCAAGCTTACTCTTCAAGGTACTTTTGTCGGCATGGGTATTTTCACTGCCGTTGTCGCAGGCGCAGGTGCTATGTGGTTCTTCTTTATCTGTAAAGAGAGAGTCATGCAGTCCGTCGAGCGTCCGAGCATCAAGGCGGGTATCAAGTCGATAATCAACAACAAGCCGATACTTCTTATGACGCTTTCCAAGATGCTCAGCGGCTTCTCGGTCGGCGGCAGCAAGTCGGACTACCTTATCGACGTTCTGAACTTTGCTTCGCTCAATATTATTACCGGTATCCCCGGCTCGATAATCAACCCCATCAGCTATGCGATAGTTCCGTGGTTCAGACGGCACTTCTCGAGCCGCTTCCTGTATATCATGGGTACATATGTCGGCGATATCCTGCTCGTGCCCGTGTTCCTCGTCGGCTGCATCGGCGGCAAGAAGCATGGACTTTATAAGAAGGTCGTTCCCATGGCGATCGCCCTCACCTTGTGGGAGACGCTGTTCATGATTTTCTACGGCGTGCGTAAGGTCATTCCGACCGAGATGTACAACGAGGCAATGGACTACTGCGAATGGAAGAACGGCTACCGTACAGAAGGCATGACGAGCGTCGCCCAGGGTCTTGCCCAGAAGCTTTCGAGCATCGTCAGCGGCTATATCGCGCTGTTCATCAAGCAGCTTATCGGCTACGATCTGACTGCCTACACAAGAGGCACCGCGCAGTCCGATAACACCAAGTTCGGTCTGTTCGCAATGTTCACCATCATCCCGTTCATCACAACCTCCCTCGGCATCATTCCGATGCTCTTCTATGATCTGAACGACAAGAAGAAGGAGAAGATGTACGAAGAGCTGCTTGAGAGAAGAGCCGCAATGTCCAAGGAGGCAACCTCCGGCGACCTTGAAGCGCTCGAGAAACTCGCAAAGGCTCAGATGGAGATCGGCAACAGCAAGAGCGAGCTGTAAAGACTTCCTCATAACAAATAGAAATTATCCTCCGTATGTAATGTACGGAGGATTTTTTATGCCCGCTTTTTGTATACAGAAATATACAGTTCAAAATTTATACACATTGGAGCAACAATGTTTAATAAAACTGTTGCATTTGCATAAAAATTATGTTATGATTCAAAAGTAAAAAAATGCAGACAGGAGGTAATGCTTTGGCAGAAGAAGTAAAAACCGCTGCGGTCGGCAATCAAGCCGGCGGTAATGCCGAAAATAGCGGATATGTTTATCAGAACAGACGCTATGTCGGAACCAAAGAGACGGTTGCATATGTCGTCTACGATATGTCGCAGAGCTTCAATATCAACGCGTATTCGCAGAGATTCGTCACCAACATCCTTCAGGTCAGCCTGAGGTTCCAGCGTATAGCGAATGTCATCAACGGCATCTGGGATGTTATCAACGATGTGTTTTTCGGTGCGATAGTTGACAAGACGAGAACAAGATGGGGAAAATTCAAGCCTTATCTCGTTGCGCTCGGTATTCCCGGAACAATAGGAACGTGCATTTATTGGCTGCTGCCCATACTGTTTTCGGGCAGAGGACAGGAGGATATCTGGAAATTTATCGGATATCTCGCGCTGATGGTCGTGCGAGAGGGCGCAGGAACATTCAGAGCGATAGCCCAGAAGGGTATTCAGGCGACGATAACGCCGCACCCCGTTGACCGAACCCGACTGATAACGATTGCCGATTTTGTCTCCGGTGCGCTCGGTGAAAAATTGCCGGAACAGATAATGACGATTTTGCTCGACCTCATCGGCAGAAACAAAGTCAAGCTCACCCTTCGCGGAACATTCGTTACCATGGGTCTGTTTACCGCTATAGTCGCGGGCGCGGGCGCGCTGTGGTTCTTCCTTATCTGTAAGGAACGTGTCATGCAGTCCGTTGAGACGCCGAGCCTTAAAGCGAGTATCAAGTCGATAATCAACAACAAGCCGATTTTGCTTATGACGCTGTCGAGTATGCTCAGCGGATTTGCAGTCGGCGGAAGCAAGCAGGACTATTATATAGATGTTCTGAATTTCGCTTCCCTCGGTCTTATCACCGGTATCCCCGGCGCTATTATCAATCCGTTCAGCTATATGGCTGTACCGTGGTTCAGACGGCATTTCTCGAGCCGTTTCCTGTATATTATAGGAGACAAGATATCCGGAATACTGCTTGTCCCCGTGTTCTTGGTCGGCTGCATCGGCGGCAAGAAGCACGGACTTTATAAGAATGTCTGGGTCATGGGTATCGCAATGACGCTCTGGGAGACCATATTCATGATCTTCTACGGCGTGCGCCGCATAATCCCAACCGAGATGTACAACGAGGCTATGGACTACTGCGAGTGGAAGAACGGTTACCGTACGGAGGGTATGACGAGCGTCGCTCAGGGTCTTGCCCAGAAGCTTTCGGGCATCGTCAGCAACTATATTTCCACATGGATAAAGCAGCTTATAGGCTACGACCTCACGCTCTATGTCAGAGGCACGGCACAGTCCGACTCCACAAAGTTCGGTCTGTTCGCAATGTTCACCATCGTCCCGTTCCTCACCGGTATCGTCAGCATCGTCCCGATGCTCTTCTATGACCTGAACGGCAAGAAGAAGGAACAGATGTATGAGGAACTTCTCGAAAGAAGAGCGGCTCTTTCCAAGGAAGCCACAATGGGCGACCTTGAAGCCCTTGAAAAGCTTGCCAAGGCTCAGATGGAGATAGGCAGCAGGAAGCAGGAACTTTAATACACTTTATAAAACAGCAAAAAGTCCCGACAGCAATGTCTGCCGGGACTTTTGCATATATAAAGCTGCATAATATGACAGAACAGGTTGATGAATTGGAAATTTGTCTGTCACTCGAGCCGTAGCAGGATAAAACAAAGTGACCAATTGATTTCTATAATCAGACCTCTAATAGCCGCGCCGCAGTGTTCGATAAGCCAACGTAGACGAGCGAGGGAACGGCTTGCGAAGCAAGACGCACGAGCACGCACTCGTTCAAGCTCCGGCGCGTTTGCGTGCGAATGTGCCGAGCTGACGACTGAGAGCCGCGAGCTATGTACTGCGGCGCGACGTTGTCGGGGGTACAGGGGGGCAGCCCACAGAAAGGTAAGCACACATCGGTTTTGCGCAGCAAAACTGCTTGCACTTAAAAGTATTGGATTTTTGATGACAGGCAAGAAAAAGGCGCGCAGGAATGCGCCCGCATTTCAAGCGTTTTTTCGCGGCATGGCGCAAAAAGACTTACTTTTAAGCGATGCTTGCTTGCCTTATTGTGGGCACAGTTTTGCTTTTCTTTTGCAGGCGTTTTCTTTTTCAAATAAAAAGAAAACGCCGAAACGCGGATAGTATAAAATATTCGATTGTTGCAAGACGCGAAGGTAGAGTGCAAATTCTACAATTTCATATCGTGACGCTCCCGCGTCAAAGGGTCGTCGAAGTCGCCGACCCCTACAAACTGCCCACTGAGTTACCTATTGCAATGTTGCGGCGCGGCTATTGAAAGCTTGATTATAAAAATTGGTTGAGTCGCTTGCTTCTATATTGCTACGGCTCGAGTGATAGACACCCCTAATTTGTCAAACCGCTAAACGGCGCACTTCTATATGCCTTGCAACAACATAAAACCGACCTATGAACTATAGGTCGGCTTAACTGTTTTATGAACGCTTCACTAACGTATGCAGTGCTTTTTGCTGTCTGCCGAAGTTGAAAAAGTCATATTTAAATAGTATAATATAATCTATCTTCAATTTACGAGGTCTTATCTATGCCCGAATATGAAAAGATAACATTTGAAAACGGCTTTCGTCTGCTCCTGAGCGAGGACAGCAGGGCGAAAAGTTGCTCCATGGGCGTGTGGGTCGGTAGCGGCTCATGCTATGAGAGCGACGACACGGCGGGAATATCCCATTTTATCGAGCACATGGTGTTCAAGGGCAGCGCACTGTATTCATCCGAGGATATCGCTTCGATATCCGACAGAATGGGCGGCGAGCTCAACGCTTATACCGATAAAGAGTGCACATGTTTTTATACCCGCGTCCTCTCTGCTGATGCGCCCGCGGCGTTTGAGCTGATAGCCGATATGGTGACTTCGCCGCGCCTCGATGCTGATGACTTGGAGCTCGAAAAGGGAGTCGTGTGCGAGGAGATCGCCATGTATGAGTCAAACCCTGCCGATCTCTGCGCGGATCTTTTCTATCTTGTGGCATTCCCGGAGCATAAGCTCGGCAAAAATGTGCTCGGCACGCGTGATTCGGTCAATTCAATGACCCCCGATATGCTGAGAAAACATATGGACAGATTCTATTCTCCCGCGTCTACAGTAGCCTGCTTCTGCGGCAAATTCGAGCGGGATAAGATAATCGCGCTGTGCAAACGCTATTTCTCGTCGCCCGCAAATAAAAGCGCAATACCGGTTTTGACCAAGGCGGATTTCTGCCCCGGAGTGCATATCTTCGACAAAAAGACGGAGCAGAATCAGATAGTTATCGGCTTCTCCGCGCCCTCTCTCGGGTCGGACAGCCGCTTCGCCTGCCAACTGATAGCCTCGATGCTCGGCGGCTCCGCGTCGTCGCGGCTCTTCCGCCGCCTGCGCGAAGAACAGGGGCTCGTCTATTCGGTCGATGCCTGCGCGTCGTCGTATCTGAGCGCTGGCGTGTTCGCCGTGAGCATGGGAGTGTCGCGCGAATCGGAGAAAAAGGCTGTTCTGACCGCGGCGGAAGTCCTGCGCGAGTTCCCCGACACCGTGACAGAAGGAGAGCTTGACCTCGCGCGCGACCACTATCTTTCGGGGCTTATAATGTCCCTTGAATCTAACTCTGCCCGCGCGGCGCGCTACGGCACGGGCGAATTGCTGCTCGGCGGCGCGATAAGCGAAAAGGAGCTCGAGGAGAAAATAAGGGGCGTGAGCATCGATGAGATACGCTCGCTTGCGCGTTCGTTTTCGTCTCTCTCCGACGCGTGCATATGCGCGGTCGGCAGAACGGCGGGAGCTAAGTTCTACAATAAGGTTGTCAGCGGCAAAAAATAATGATATAATTAACAATAATATTTTTATGAGGGGCAGTCCGCAATGAAGGGAATAAAGGATGCACAGAGAATAGTCGTGAAGGTCGGCACCTCCACGCTTACATATGATACGGGAAAAGTAAATCTCAGGCGCATGGATAAGCTTGCGCAGGTGATCTCAGATCTCAAAAATTCCGGCATAGAAGTGGCGCTCGTCACCTCTGCGGCGATAGCCGTCGGCGTCGGAAAGCTCGGACTTCCCGCAAGACCCAAGGATATCCCGAGCCGCCAGGCGGTCGCAACGGTCGGCCAGTGCGAGCTGATGTTCATGTACGACAAGCTCTTTTCCGAATACGGCAACACGATAGGTCAGCTGCTCATAACCCGCAGCGACTTTGAAAGCGACGAGCGCAGGGCGAATCTCTCGAACTCTTTTGAAAAGCTCTTCGAGTTCGGCGCGATCCCGGTTATAAACGAAAACGACAGCATCGCGGTCGAAGAAATAGTCTTCGGCGATAACGATACTCTTTCCGCCATGGTCGCAAAGCTCGTCAACGCCGACGCGCTGATAATTTTAAGCGACATTGACGGACTCTATTCCGGCAATCCGCGCGAGGACGAGAACGCCTATCTCATCCCAGTTGTCGAGGAGATAAGCGATGAGCTCATGGCGATAGCCGACACGAAGGGCAGCACCCGCGGCACGGGCGGCATGGTGACGAAGCTCCACGCCGCGCAGATAGCGACAGAGGCGGGGATAGACACCATCGTTATGAACGGCGCTCAGCCCGAGGATATCTACAGACTGCTCGACGGCAGACAGACCGGAACTTATTTCAAGGCGAAAGCTTAACGGAAGGAGCGCACATAATGGGCGCAGGAACTGTTTTATCAATAGCTAAAGGCGCAAAAGAAGCTCAGCGCGAGCTCGCACGCGCCGGCGGAGCAAAGCGCGAAGCGGCACTCAGAGAGATTTCATCAGCCCTCCGCGAAAATGTGCAGAGCGTATTGGAGGCGAACCGCGCCGATATAGCGGCGGCGCGCGAAAACGGCATGCTCGAGTCGATGATAGACCGTCTGACCCTCACCGCAGAGCGTATAGAGGGCATGGCAAAGGGCGTTGACGATGTTGCGGCGATGCCCGACCCCGTCGGCAGAGTCCTCTCCGGATCGACAAGACCGAACGGGCTCAGAATAGAAAAAGTCACCGTGCCGCTCGGCGTTATCGGTATAATATATGAGGCAAGACCGAATGTCACTTCGGATGCCGCTGCCCTCTGCCTCAAGGCGGGCAACGCAGTTATACTGCGCGGCGGCAAAGAGGCGATAAATTCAAACAAAGCCGTGGCGAATCTCATGCGAGCGGCGGTAGAAAAAGCTGGACTTCCCGCAGATACCGTGAATCTTATAGAAGATACCTCGCGCGAGAGCGCAAACGAGCTGATGAAGATGAACGGGCTCGTCGATGTGCTCATTCCGCGCGGCGGAGCGGGTCTCATAAAAAGCGTAGTTGAAAATTCGACTGTCCCGGTTATCGAAACAGGCTCCGGCAACTGCCACATATATATCGACGAGTTTGCGGATATCGACATGGCGGCGGATATTGTTTTTAATGCCAAAACTTCGCGCCCGTCCGTCTGCAACGCCTGCGAGAGCGTGCTCGTGCATAAAGCGGTCGCCGAGGAGGCGATAGTCGCTGTGGCGGGCAGACTCAAAGAGAAGAATGTCGAGATTTTCGGCGACGAGATAGTCTGCTCCGTCCTCGATTTCGCAAAGCCCGCGACGGAAGAGGACTGGGGAAAAGAATATCTCGATTACAAGATCAGCATAAAAACGGTAGATAATATTGATGAGGCGATAGCGCATATCGCGAAATACAGCACAGGTCACAGCGAGAGCATTATCACCGAGAACTATCTCAATGCGCAGAAGTTTTTGAACGAAGTCGATTCGGCGGCGGTCTATGTCAATGCATCGACCCGCTTTACGGACGGCGGCGAGTTCGGCTTCGGCGCGGAAATAGGCATATCCACCCAGAAGCTCCACGCGAGAGGGCCTCTGGGACTGAATAATCTGACGAGCGAAAAGTATGTTGTCTACGGCTCGGGTCAGATACGCTGAAGGAGGAATTTCCATGAGCACTAACACATCGGCACAGGAAAAGAAAAAATGGGCGTTCCCGCTGGGCATAGTGATAGTTGTCCTCGCCGTTATCGGTCTTGTCACGGTGATAATTTTCGCCGTGCGCGGAATCGGCAACCTTACGGACAACAGCGACAAGTTCGAGAAATATGAGCAGTTCCTGTCGCCCGTCATAATGAACGACCCCGATCCGTTTGACGATGTCAGCGGCGCGCAGATGAGCCAGCTGATAGATGCATCTATATGGTCGCTGATGAAGAGCGATATCGATATAGACCAGTATGAGTACGCCGAGGGCGATGTCTCCGGCGTCATAGTCCCGCAGAAGGATGTTGAAAAGCAGTTTGCGAAGCTCTTCGGCACGGATGTCAAGCCCGTCCACTGCACCGTTGACGGCGGAACTTATACGTTCACCTATGACGAGGCGAAGCAGGCTTATATCGTCCCGCTTACCGGCGTTATGCCGACGTTCATTCCACGAGTCATATCTCAGCAGAAGAAGGGCGATTCGATAATCCTCACCGTCGGCTGCATCAGCGGCGACGGTTGGGAGCAGGACGCAAAGGGCAACTATGTTGAGCCCGCGCCGAGCAAATATCTCAAAGTGACCCTGCGTGTCAGCGGCGACGGATATTTCATCAGCGCGATTCAGAACACCGACGCGCCCGAGACCGCCGCAACAACGGCACCCAAGACTACCGAGGCGGATACAACTCTTCCCGCAGAGACTCAGGGCGAGGTGCAGACCGAAGCTCCGGCAGAGTCCGAGGCTCAGACCGCCGCGGAGGGCTGATATGTATATTCACGCCCCGTGCTTCGACCTCGATGAGCTCGCCCGCGACAATCTGCATATACACACCTCGTTTTCGCGCTGCGCGAAGCCCGAGATGACAGTCGAAAATATCTTCGCCGAGGCGGCGCGCATAGGCTACAGGACAATAGCCCTGACCGATCATTATAACGACGATATCGACGACGAAGAGGCTCTGCGGAGACTCGAAACGCTCAGAGAGCAGGGACAAAAGCTCGGCGAGCCGTGCAGAGTGCTCTACGGAATGGAGCTTTCGGGATACGGTATCGGCAAAACTCTCGAGGGCGATAAGCTCAGAAACGCGCTCGATTACAGGCTCTATTCCTGCAACCACTATCATCTCGACTTCTGGGAGCAGGCGGCGGAAATCACGCCGCGCGCATATGCCGAGCACGCGCTGGAAAATGTCACCTCGCTTATAAAAAGCGGCAAGCCGGACTGCATAGCCCATCCGCTGACCGCCGGATATGTCCGCGCGTTTGAAGACAAAACACTCGTCAGCAAAGCGATAACCGACAACGAGCTCGGCGATATAATGACCCTCGCGAAGGAACACGAAGTCGCATGGGAGCTCAATATCGGCAATATCTACGGCGACCCGGAGTTCAGCCGCAGAATGTGGAACACCGGCAGAGAGCTCGGCTCATGCTTTAATATGGGCGCGGACGCGCATCTGATAAAGAACATCGATTTTGCGCCGCATATGAGCGAGATAAAGAAAATACTTGGAGTATAAAAATAGAAATCCTACCCGTTGCGGGTAGGATTTTTGTCTTTAATTTCTGTCTTTATTCGTAGAGCGGGTGCTTTGCACAGATCTCCGCAACTCCGGCGCGGATGGCGTCGGCGCTGTTCTCAAAGTCGGTCGCCGCGAGGTAGACGAACTCTGCGATTTTGTCCATGTCGCTCTCGTCAAGACCTCTTGTCGTGGCGGCCGCCGTTCCGAGGCGCAGACCGCTTGTGACAAACGGGGTCTCGGGGTCATTGGGTATGGCGTTCTTGTTCGCCGTGATGTTGACTTCGTCGAGTCTCTTCTCGAGATCCTTGCCCGTTACGCCGAGCGAGCGCAGGTCGAGGAGTATGAGGTGGTTGTCGGTGCCGCCGGAGACGAGGTTGACTCCGCGCTTTACCAGAGACTCGGCAAGAGCCTTGCAGTTGTTGAGAAGTCTCTGCTGATAGTCCTTGAACTCGGGCTTGAGAGCCTCGCCGAAGCAGACGGCCTTACCCGCGATAACGTGCATGAGCGGACCGCCCTGGTTGCCGGGGAAAATAGCCTTGTTTATAGCTGCGCCGAGCTCAGCCTTGGAGAGGATGAGTCCGCCGCGGGGACCTCTGAGGGTCTTATGCGTGGTTGTTGTGACAACGTCGGCATAGGGCACGGGCGAGGGATGAAGTCCCGCCGCGACGAGTCCCGCGATGTGCGCCATGTCTACCATGAAATATGCGCCGACCGATTTTGCTATAGCGCCGATGCGCTCGAAGTCGATAACACGCGGATAAGCGGATGCGCCCGCGACGATAAGCTTCGGGCAGACTTCTTTGGCGGTCTTTTCGAGCTTGTCATAGTCGATATATCCGTCGTCGTTTACGCCGTAGGGCACGAACTTGTAGAGCTTGCCGCTTGCGTTGACGGGCGAGCCGTGGGTCAGATGTCCGCCGTGGGCGAGGCTCATGCCCATGACTGTGTCGCCGGGATTTATGAGCGCGGAATATGCCGCCATGTTAGCCTGCGCACCAGAGTGCGGCTGAACGTTGGCGCAGTCCGCGCCGAAGAGCTCTTTTGCGCGCTCGATAGCGAGATTTTCGACGATGTCAACATATTCGCAGCCGCCGTAATAACGCTTGCCGGGATAACCCTCGGCGTATTTGTTGGTCAGCACGCTGCCCATTGCCGCCATAACGGCGGGAGAGACGAAGTTCTCCGAGGCGATAAGCTCGATGTTGCGTCTCTGTCTGCCGAGCTCGAGATCCATGGCGTCCGCCACTTCCGGGTCATACTGTGCGACGAGTTTGGCGCTGTCAAAAAAATCAGGGTACATTGTGATTTCCTCCTCTTGAAAAAAATCGGACAAATATTACCTTAATAATACCATATGGCCGCAGTTAAAGTCAAAGCTAAAGGGAATAATATTGTCGATTTATGCAAAAAGACGGAATGAGTGAAAATAGTTCTTGTATTTATGTCAATAATACTGTATAATGATTCAATGTAACACTTTTATTAAAAGGAGATGAATCAATGGATCCCATTAAAGTGGATTTTTCAAAAAAAGGCGGCCCCAAGGAGATAGTGATACCTCCCGATAAAGCGGCGCTCAAGATAGTCCTGAGCGTGCTTTGCTCGCTGGTAACCGCGGCCATTGCATTTTATATAATGCTGCCGCCGCTCAACTTCAAGGCGTATGAGTTCTACGGCTTCCTCGCGATAATCGTCGCGTCATATGCGCTGTTCTCGGCGATTTTCACCGGCGTGTTTTCGAAGCCCGAATATCTGCCCTATTTCAAGCGTCAGATGATAGTCCCTGGCGTTATTGTCGGCGTTATCGCGCTTACGGTGGGCATAGGCTATCTTGTCTCGAGCCCGTTCTTCAGAGCGTCGTCTTACAGTCAGATAATCGATGTCCGCACGGACAGCAACTTCGCCGATGAGATTGACAAGCAGGATGCTGAGTCCTTCAGCAACATCCCGAAGCTCGATGAGGGCGTCGCGGCTACCCTCGCTCCCAGAGCACTCGGTAAGCTCGCAGAAAAGGGCTATGTCTCGCAGTTCTCGGTCTATCCGCTCTATACGCAGATAAACTACAAGGGCACGCCCGTCAGGGTCGTTCCGCTCCAGTATTCAAATATCATCAAGTGGCTCACCAACCGTACCGAGGGTCTCCCCGGATATATCGTAATTGATATGGCGAACGAAGTCACCACCTTCAAGGAGCTCGATTCGGGCATCAAGTATTCGCCTGCCGAGCACTTCGGCAGACTTCTCAAGCGCCATCTGAGGATGAAGTATCCCACCTATATGTTCGGCTCGAGCTCGTTTGAAATCGACGACGAGGGCAATCCCTATTGGATCTGCGCGAGAGTCGATAAGACCATCGGCCTGTTCGGCGGAACCGACGTCAAGGGAATCGTGATAGTCAACGCAATTGACGGCAAGTGCGAATATGTGCCTATAGAGACCGTCAAGAGCGACGCCAAGTATCAGTGGATCGACAGAGTCTATGACTCCGACCTTCTCGTCGAGCAGTATAACTACTACGGCAGATATCAGAAGGGCTTCTGGAACTCGATTCTCGGCCAGGAAGATGTCTATGTCACTACTGAAGACTATAGCTACATCGCTCAGAACGACGATGTCTATATGTACACGGGCGTTACATCAGTCACCAACGACCAGTCGATAACCGGCTTTATAATGATAAACCAGCGCACCAAAGAGGCTGTTTATTATTCGGTCGCGGGCGCAAAGGAGCAGTCGGCGCAGGCTTCCGCAGAGGGTCTTGATGAGATAAAGGCGGCAGGCTACACAGCAACGTTCCCGCTGCTGCTCAATATCGACGGCGAGCCGACCTACTTCATGGCTCTCAAGGACGTCAGAGACGACGGCTCTCAGATCATTCAGAGCTACGCGCTCATCAACGTCAAGCAGTACACGAAGATAAAGGTCTACGGCAAGACCCTTGCCGAGTGCCTTGCAAAGTATGTTGACCAGCTCAAGGCGAACGGCATCAATGTCGATATCGATGCGAACCAGGTCGTCGATCCCGCGGATAACCCTGATGCGCAGGGCGATTCCGAGACAAAGGTGCAGACCGTCAACGGCAAGATAGCCGATATCCGCACCCAGGTCATCTCGGGCGAGACATATTATTATATCAAGCTCGAGGGTGGCGACGTCTATTATTCGATAGCCGCTTCCAAGTCGACAACCGCCGTTATCCTCAACAGAAACGACACTGTCACGATTCGCTTCAACGCCGGCGAGGGTGCAATAATCCCCGCAAGCGAGCTCGAAAAAGCGAAATAAAATAACAACAACAGCGCCGCTGCAGAGAATATCTGCGGCGGCGTTTTCTATCTATTCGGTTTATATTTTCGGCAGAGAGTCGCTTATTTCCACGGTAGCGTTGACATATACGGCGAGGTCATCTGCTCTAAGTATTCCTGACCGCGCTCGGAGTCAATGGGTTCTCCCTTGACTGTGGAGAGCGGAATATCCGTTGAAACATCAAGAAACTCAAAGTGTATTTTGTCCGCCTTTACCCTTTTGGTGTAGCTGTAGCTTGAGCTAAGGTCAAATGTGACGGGACCGCCGTTGGGATTGGGATAAGGATAAGGAGCTCTCTTCTCACGAATAGAATACGCGTAGCTGCCTATAGGCAATTCCTTTTTGCCGAGAGTAACTTTGGCATACAGGCTGTGATTTTCGTCGTTTGCCATTGCCTCGATTTCATCGGCTTGAGCCGTTGTCGTTTTGAGGGAGTATGTTATGTTGAATCCCAAGTCGTTGTAATAGCAAAGGGTTATCGAAACATCCCCGTATTTACTTTTGAGCTTTATGTCGCCGCGAAATACATGAAAATCCGGATATTTGCTTGTAAAGGCGTAGGAGTTGCCTGTGTCGAAATTCAATATGTACTCGGAGCGCATTTTGTTCGAGCCGCAGGCGGCGAGGGACAGCATAAGGACGAGGCAAAGAGCTAAGCTTATCAATCTTTTCATAACACCGAGTCTCCTTCTGTGTTATTATATTATGTGTTCTATAAGTTTTGCCTCCTTAAACTAAACCATCGGAATCTCCTCCTTTGCAGAAATGATATTTTTTATAAAAGTTTTAGCTGAGAACTTATCGCAACACAATGCTAACACAAATTGCCAATATTATAATTCTATCTAGGAACTGTCTCTTATACACATCTGACGCTGCCGACGAATAGAGAGGTGTAGAT
>ENA-OYXG01000357-OYXG01000357.1-human-gut-metagenome-genome-assembly--contig:-NODE-357-length-14234-cov-4.614994_pt1 | contig 14234 bp, 4 predicted proteins | sample MGYA00244216_ERZ653419 | MGnify/ENA primary metagenome ERZ653419 (study PRJEB26926, sample SAMN06164917) | human gut metagenome | biome: ENVO:00009003; feature: ENVO:2100002; material: ENVO:00002003... | reverse complement strand
CCACCAGCTTTTCATCCAACGAAGTAATGGCTATTTCACTTGGTTCGGGGTCAATGAGCGACTTTGCCTTGCGCTTCTTGCTCAGGTCAATCAACTTGCGCATACGCAGAATAAGGATTTCCACATTGAAAGGTTTCGTCACATAATCATCCGCACCGATGGTCAACCCCTCCACTTTATCTTCCACAGCCTGCCGTGCAGTGAGTAATATCATCGGAATGTCACTCGTGCGTTTATCGGTCTTCACCCAGCGGCACAATTCATTCCCATCCATCTCGGGCATCATTACGTCGCTGACAATAATATCCGGCATCAGTTCCGATATTTTCTGCCAAGCTTCCCGACCATTGGAAGCTGACTGTATACGGAAATACAAGCTCAGACTATCTTTCATGAAGGCAACCAAATCTTCATTATCATCCACAATCAGGGCCAACGGCTTTTCTTTTTCATCTTCATTATCCTCCATATCGTCCAGCAAATCAACCGAAAGCGCTTCCTCTTCCATACCCGGCAAAAGTTCCTCATGCTCTTCCACCTCTTCTGTAAGCGGTGCAGGCTTGGGAGGACTTACACGTACATGTTTAACCGGGAGCTCAACCAGAAACACACTACCGGAACCCACATTGTCGACAACGCGCACCGTACCCTCATGCAGCGTCACAAAGTCGCGTACCAGGCTCAAGCCAATACCGCTACCCGTTGACTGGTGCTCCGGTTCTTCCTGCTCCACCTGATAGAAACGTTCAAAAATCCGCTCCTTGTCTTCATCCCTGATACCGACACCGGTATCCGATACCTTTATCAGCAATCTTCCGGACATCTCTTTCGACATTTCCAATGCCACATCCACACGTCCCCCGTCCGGAGTAAATTTGAAAGCATTGGACAGAAGATTCATCACAACTTTACCAATTTTATCCTCGTCGAATGACATATTCAGCGATTCCATGGCCGAAAAGAATGTCAGATGCACATGTTTCTTTTCAGAAAGCATCAGGAAAGAAGCACAGATGCTACGCACATACGCCACAATATCCCCCTCGGACAAAGTGAGATGCAATCCTGCCATCTCATTCTTACGGAAATCGAGCAACTGGTTGACCAGATTCAACAAACGCTGCGCATTGCGGTACATCAGTTGTAGCTTGCCATGCAGTTTTTCGTCCGTAATCTCCTTCATCATACTTTCCATCGGCGATATAATCAGCGTAAGCGGCGTACGCAACTCATGGCTGACATTCGTAAAAAAGCGGAATTTCATCTGGCTCAACTCCTCCCTCTTCTTCGCATCTTCCTCTATCTGGCGGATTCTGAACTTATTACGTTCCCTCCGTTGTACGGCATAAAGTGAAAAGGAAACAACTCCTACTATCAGAAGAGCATAAACGATATATGCCCACGGAGTCATCCAGAAAGGCGGAAGAATGACAATCTTGAGCGAAGCCTCTTCAGTACCCGCATATCCGTCACTGTTTGTAGCCTTCACTTTTAAAATGTAAGTCCCCGGAGCCAGATTGGTATAGGTAACGCGATGCATATCGGACATACTCGTCAGCCAGTTCTCATTAAACCCTTCCAATTTATAGAAATACTGTGTCTTTTCGGGCAGCACGAAATTGTCCGACGCGAACAGCACCGTGAACACATTCTGCTTATAAGCCAAGACAACTTCTTCTGTTTCATTCAAAGCTTCCTTCAAGATGACACGTCCTGCATACTCCTTGCCCACCTTCACGTCTTCATTGAACAACTGGAAACCGGTAAACATAACCTTGGGCAACGTACGGTTATACTTTATGTTGCCCGGCTGGAAGCGATTCAGCCCATACAGTCCTCCCACTACAATCTCGCCCGTATGCAGTCGTTTGAGGGAACGCTGGTTGAAGTCACAACTCTGCAACCCGTCCTTGTCATTATAGGTATAGCAACGGAACACGGGCTGCTCCGTCTTGCTGTCAACGGACAACACCACGTTTATCAGTTCTCCTCCGGTGCTGATCCATATACTTTTGTTTTCATCTTCCGTAATACCTAATATCAATAGTTTGGAGAAACCGGGTTTGATAGGCACTTCGTACAATTCATCCCGTTTGCTGTCATATACATTCAAGCCTTCACGCGTGGCTATCCATAACAAACCGCGACTATCTTCGTAAACTTGATTGATATTTTGGTTGGAAAGTCTGGTCTTACCCGATTTTGTACCTGCAAAATTTGTAATCTCGCCGGTCCTCAGGTCCATGAAAGCCATCCCTGCCGAAGTACCGATAATCAGATTATTGTCACAGCTGATGCAGAGGGATGAGATATAGTCCGACACAAGGTTTGAATTACCTGTAGAATAGGTGGTAAATATCCCCGTCTGAGGATTCAGGCATTGCAATCCTCCCCCCAACGTACCGATCCAGATATTTTTGTCCGCATCTTCTGCCAATGCCCATACATTGTCATAGACCAGCGAGTTACTGTCTCCCTTACGGGACCGGTAATGGATAAAGCGGTTTCCATCATAGCAATTCAGTCCGCCCCAGAAAGTACCAGCCCACACTCTGCCGCTACTGTCCCGAAGAAGGCAGACTATGACATCACTCGAGATAGAGCGGGGATCTGCCGTATGCGAAAAAAACATACGTTCATCCGTCACGCTATTCCAGCGAATCAACCCGCGGTCGTTGGTCCCCACCCATACGATATCACCGCCTCCGTCCTCCACACAATTGATGTCGCCTACATCGGCAATGCCGAATTTGAAGACACTTTCATTATAGAAAGAGACGCCCTTCTTGTAGGTTCCCACCCACATCGTACCGGCCTCATCTTCATAAAGAGCCGTTATTGTATTGTTGGACAGAGTACGCCCGTTATTAGGATCGTTCGCCAGACGGATTTTCCGTCCCGCCGGTTCTATCAATTCAACGCCATCCTGATCCCTGCCTACCCATATACATCCGTATTTATCCTGTGCCACTGCACGTACGGTATTGTAGGTGTCCGTTCGGGGAGAACGCTGTTCCCAAACCTTCCGAGAAAGGCTATAAATCCACATCCCCTCCACACTGAATATCCACGCCCGCCCACTATGGTCGACAAACAAATCAAAGGTAGCATTCTTTACTTCCCTGCAATCTTCGGCAATGTCCGGATTGGTCCACTTGATATTTTGCTTTTCCTCATCTATACAAACCAAGATACCGTTACTCAAAACCAACAGGATTCCTTCGCCGCATTCTTTCATGTCGGACACTTCGGCTTTCGCAAGCAGTTCATCCGCCTCCTTTACTGCCACGGCATTTTTCTGTCCTTCTCTATAGCTGTAAACACCTTTACCATTAATATAGATCCAGAAAGTCTTTTCCTTATCAATATAGATAAGCGAAGGATTTCCGGTCAGACCGACGTTCCACATCCAAGCTTCCACATTACGGTCAAAAACATCGGAAGCCGAGTTGTAAATGGCATACCCACTTCCCGTACGTATCCACAAATTACCGGACGCATCTTCTTGTATATCCTCGACATAACTATCGGGAAGAGATTTCTCGTCATCTTTCTGGCTGCGATAAATCTTTATATTGTAACCATCATAGCGGTTCAGCCCCGAAGCTGTACCAAACCACATGAATCCGTTTGAATCTTTATAAATAGCATTAACCTGATTATTGGAAAGTCCGTCTTTCACTTCCAAATGTTTAAACATGTAGTCATGTGAAGCAGCAGAGAAACATACCATCCAAACCCACAAGAGCAGTAGTTGCAGTCTTTTCATACTATCAGAGCTAAGGGAAGTTATTTTTGTTGCAAATGAAGTGAAAAACGAACAGAAAAGCAAGGAAAGACAAGGATTTTTAAAGAAGGAGAAGCATATCCCTCGCGGACATACTTCTCCGTAACCAATCAAAAAAACTATATCAACAATCCTTGTAACCTATAAAACCTATTTGTATGATACTTTTAAAAACTGTCTTTTATTCTATCCACCACTCAATCAATAAGGGTATTGACCGGCTGCGGCTCCCTTCATGATGCCCTCAATGGCATAAGCCTCCTTCGCCGTACCCGTACCACGGTTCATGTCACCGCCGGTTTCCCAATAAAAGGGGACACAACCGTGGTTTTTCGCCTCTCGGGTGACTACCTCATTCCAATAGGAGCGGCTCTTGTTATGCATCTCCTGGTCAATATCAGGATAGGCAAGTTCAGAAGTCCCCTCTATCTTGTCTTCTTTTGCCCGCTTCATGGCACTATACTCGCCTACAATCACAGGAATTCCCTTATCTGCATAGGCCGTTTTCATCTTCTGGAATTGCTGCTTCACATAATCTTCTTCGTAACCGGTGGCATTATGAATGGAACCGGATACATGATTATCCTTACCCCAATAAAGGAATACATTGCTCCAGGTTTCGTCATGGTTCATCATGGTGAACTGATAGGGATCATAGAAGTGAACTTCCACCATCAGACGGTCGGGTACCTCATCCTTGGGCATCGTGTAGTCATTCACCGTCTTGTCAATATTGGTATAAGGACCTTGCACAATCAGACAACGGCTCGCATTATTTCCTCCGGTGGCACGCACGGCATCAATGAAGGTCTGTTCGTATTTCAAGATGACATCTATGGCCGATGTGCCAACGTTCCCCTGGTCTTGCTGTCCGGGTTCGTTACATCCGGCAAAGAGCAGGTGTTCGTCATAAGCATTCAGTTTATTGGCAATCTGTGTCCAGATAGCTTTCTGCTTGGCATCTACTTCGCTGCTGTAACCATGGGTGATACTCTCTTCAAGCCAACCGCCATCCCAATGGATATTGACAATGGCATACATATCATTGGCTACACAGTAGCCCACCACTTCGCTCACCCGGTCGAGCCATGCAGCATCTATCTCATAGGTCGATGGATTCACAATGTAGTAATCCCACGCGCAAGGGATGCGCACCGCATTAAATCCCAATGCCTTCAGCCCTTTGATATATGCCTCACTCACTTTAGGATTTCCCCATAACGTTTCGCTCGCTATCTTGTTCTTGTTATCACAAGCTTCCAGCGTGTTGCCGATATTGATACCTGCATACATCTTGGCGGCAAGTGTCCTGGCATCGCTTTCCATATTGCCGGTTTCGCCCGCACCCTGCTTTACGGCCACAGTCTCCGTCAGGCTACCCAAAGTAAAAGAGATATGGCCTTCGCGCGCTCCCAAAGGATTGGGAGAGACGGTAAACTTGAAAATCTTGTCTTCCATGGCACGGGTATTGACCGCCTTTATCCAAGAAACATCGGAAACGGCTTGTACGTCACCATTGGTTTCCACCACCACAGAAAAATCTCCTCCCGCAGCTGGCAGGTCGAAAGAGGTAGAGTTGGATATGATTAATCCGTCCGCAGCCGTTTGTTTCACTGTGAAGCTCCCTACTTCGCTGCCTCCGGCTTTCACCGTTACCTTGGCTTCACGGTCACTCGTGTCCGTATTGGCTTCTGCCATAACGGTATACTTCAAAATACTACTCGAAGCAGAACTTTCGGCAGTAACCTTACACCACTCCGGTGCACTGCTGGTAACTTCCAATGCAACGTTCGACTTGATGTTCAGCGTACTTGTTCCTCCGGTCTTGGAGAAAGTCATTCCATCCGTCAGAATGTTCGCGGGAATCGTTATTTCTGGAGTCACAGTATCATCATTGCCGGAACATGCGGCAACGAAAGAAGAGAAAAGCAGTGCCGACAGCACCAGGCAAATTTGGAATTTTTCAATGATATTCTTCATCATGTCTTTACGTATTAAAAATAATGGTTAAATCAGTGAGAGCAAAAGTAGCGGAAAAGGCGGAAAACACACCGATGCCATGTTATCTGCAACGGTATCATTTGTTTCCGAATAGGGCTCAAAAGTTATCATTGAATGACATCAGACACATCCGGCTTGCTTGAACCGAAAGAATACTTTATTTTTGTGTATAAACACTTCCTTCAACTACCCTGATTCATATATCTGATAAACTATTTAAAATACAATGCATTTATGAGAAAGATGATGTTACTTTTAGGACTGGCGCTCAGCCTGTCCTGCTTTTCACAAAACCGGCAAGGTTATCAAAATCCCGTTATTCCCGGTTTCCATCCCGACCCGAGTATCTGCCGCGCAGGAGATGACTTTTATCTGGTCAACAGTAGTTTCCAATATTTCCCGGGCGTACCGTTGTTCCACAGCAAAGACCTCATCAACTGGGAACAAATCGGACACTGCCTGACGCGCCCCTCACAACTGCCGCTTCACGACGCCGGCCCATGGGGAGGAATCTATGCACCTACCATCCGCTACAACAGCGGTACATTCTACATGATTACCACCAACGTGTCCGACAAAGGCAACTTCCTTGTACACACTACCGACCCGCGTGGCGAATGGTCAGAACCCGTATGGCTCAAGCAAGGCGGTATAGACCCGTCCCTCTATTTTGAAGACGACAAGTGTTACCTTGTCAGCAATCCGGGCGTAGGTATCTATCTGTGCGAAATCAACCCCAAAACCGGCGAACAACTCAACGAGTCCAAACGCATCTGGAACGGCACGGGCGGACGGCACCCTGAAGGGCCGCATATTTACAAGAAAGACGGCTGGTATTATCTGCTGATTTCCGAAGGCGGCACGGAATACGGCCACAAAGTGACAATAGCCCGTAGCCGCGATATAGACGGCCCGTACGAAGAGAATCCCGCCAATCCCATCCTGACCCACATCAACAAGAATGCACAAAACAGCCCGATACAAGGAACCGGCCATGCCGACCTGATACAAGCCCCTGACGGTTCGTGGTGGATGGTGTGTCTCGCTTTCCGTCCGCAAAGCGGCAACCATCACCTGCTGGGACGCGAAACGTTCCTTGCTCCCGTGCGCTGGGACAAGAATGCCTGGCCGGTAGTAAACGGAGATGGCACAATAGCCCTGCAAATGGATGTGCCAACCCTACCGCAATATCCTCTTGCCCCCAAGCCTGCACGCACCGATTTCAAAAACGGCAAATTAGGTCCCGAATGGGTTCATATCAGAAACTATCATCCGGAAAACTATACCTTTGCTTCCGGTAACCTCCGTCTGAAAGCAACCCCCGTAAACCTGAACAACGGGAAAGGCAGTCCTACTTTTGCCGGCCGCCGGCAAGAACATATCGACTTCACAGCCACCACTTCCATGCAACTGAAAAAAGCCGCCAGTGGTGACGAAGCCGGCCTGACGGTCTACATGTTCGAATCATCCCATTACGATTTATTAGTCAAGCAATTGGCAGACGGGAAACAAGCTGTAGTATTGCGCTACCAATTGAATGAATTGACCCATACGGAAAAGGAAGTTATTCTGCCCCAGGGGAAAGTACAACTCCGTGTAAAAGGCAGCAACGAAATCTATTCGTTCGAGTATGCCACAAACGGAAAGGACTTCAAAGAACTGGGCCGAATGAATACGCGCTATATCAGTACAGAAACTGCCGGTGGCTTTACGGGAATCATGCTGGGATTGTATGCCGTCTCCGGTTCTCAAACCTCAAAAGCATATGCAGACTTTGAATACTTTGATTACGAAGGAAAATAGCAGCCAATCTTAGAGAAAGCCCCTGCTTTTCTCCGCTTCCGCCCTTTTGTCTGTCCGGTTCAGTACAAAGATTCATGAACGGCCCACTTAGGTGAACAAGTTTGTTCACCTAAGTGGGCTGATTTGTTCACTACTATGAACAAGGCGGACCACTTTAGTGGAGATACCATAAAATCACTATGTTTATCGCAATAAGTACCCATCCCGTCCGAACAAAGTACAAGGCAAAGAGCTATCAAAGCGCCGCCTTACGGACCACCTCCTTTATTTTATTCTCTCTATGGTTCTTCAATCTATATCAGAACGATGCACACCGGTGAGGGCAAAACAAAAAATCCGGGATGGCCTGCATCCCGGATTTCCTATCTAACCAGTATATTTCCGTCTATCCCTCTTACCATTCAGGAACAGAGAAAAGAGTGTGGAACGTGAACTTCACTTCCATAGAACTGCTGAAACCAAGTTCCTTGATAACATCACCATCAGGAGTACCGAAAGCGCACCCTTTATCCTTTGTTGTCCCATAGCAATTCCAAAGTTCCAGACGATACTTCGGGGATTCATTGGCATCGAGCACTTTGGATGCATCAAATGTCACTTCCTTGCCATCCAGATAGAGGTTGTCAAGTGTGGCATGTAAACCGGGGAAATACTTGTAAATGTCAGCCACTTCAACGAAGGTCATGATGGAACCTGCCGCATAGTCGGCAGATTCGTACTTAATGTCGAACTGAGAAGCCACAAGGCTGTACTGGAAGTTCTCGTATTTCACCTCGAACGTAGCTCCTGCGTTATATCCCCATGCACTTCCCCAATCCGGATTGACAGTAACCAGATTGGGCGTATAAATACCTGCACCGGTACCGTCGGTAATGACGGTGCAGACAATCTCAAGCTTCTCCTTGAAATGGATGGCAGGCTCGGTACCTTGATTTTCTACATTGCTGAACGGACTGAGAGGAACAGCATTGCCTACAGAACCCGCCCCATAAGCATTGAACAACTGAACACGGTACTTGCCGTTTCCTTCAATGTCGCCATAATAGAAGCGGTTGGCATCAAACCGGATGGAAGTACCGTCCAGCTTGATGTCGTCAATGCGTACAAACGAATTGGGATAGCGCTTCGCCATACCGGCAAAGTCAAGCGTAAACACCATAGCATCGGTACAAGTTCCCTCGAAAACAAACGTGTGCTGTCCAGCCAAGTCTTCGGGTGAAATGGCTACAAGCAGTGCATCCCAACTTCCTGCCCATGATGAATCGGCGATATTGAGCAATACAGGAACCTGCGCATCGGCATCGGCCTTGGCCTGGCTGTAATAGTTCAACGAATAGCCATAGTCGCCATCGGGCAGGGCAATCTGCAAGCCGTCGGCAGTCAACGACAGAATGTTCAGCTTACCACTCTTCGTGCCAATCCAAGTATTGGCACAAAGCACATCTATGTCGATGTCAATCACTTTATTCGCCTCGTCAATCGTAAACTTACCGGTTTCATCGGTCACGGTACCGTCTTCGGCAATACGATGAATATTCACCGTACCGTCCTCCTTGAGCTCCATATAACCATAGTCCTTTCCGTAAGTATAACCTATCCAGCCATTATCCGTACCCATCTCCCAATGAATCTGCTGTTCAATGTTGGGTTGTCCGTTGGAAACTGTGCTCCAGTTGTCCGTAACACCCCACTGCGTGAAAGGTCCTTCAAACACGTGCTGCTTACCGTCCTGGCCATTGTCAAGATACCACTTCTGATAGAGCAGAGCCTTGTTGAACGGTACGTTCTTGGCTGTGGAAACAGCGCGTACAGCCATACCTTGATAAACTGCGGCAGTGATACGGTGATTGACAGAAGCTGCAAACTGGTAACCTACCGCAAATTCTGTATTGGAAGAGTTGACAGTACCGGTGAGGTAATATCCTTCAGTACCCAGCGCCGTCACATCGTTTGCCACACGCGTACCGGCTGCAGGCAGGAAGATGGAATTACCATTAGGACCGGTGAACTTGAAACCTGTCACTCCATTCTGCTCAGTCCACTCTTTCTGGCACAACGTGAAGAGTTCCTCGAAATCATCGGCAGTAGGCAGTGTGGCACGCCCTTGAAATGCACGGAAAGCCAAGTCGGAAGCCGTTTTATAAGTATCGGCCGAAGCATAGTCGGCAGGGTCGATGCTATTGTTGCATCCGGTCAGGTCACCGAATCCGAAAAGGCCACCCAGTCCAGTCTCGCTCTTGGCACCCACATTGAAGCGAGCCCACTTCACGGAGAGTCCCAGGTCGACAAGGTCATTGTCGAGATCGAAGTCATAGGCAGGAGTAGTGAAGCTCTTCACCTCACCATACACAATGCCGCTACCCAGATTGAGGTAAGCCGCATAATAGTATTGCGTTTCGGGCACCAACCCTTCATGGACGAATGAATAGCTGTCCTTAAGTTCCTCACTCTTCACTATAAGGCCTGCACGAACCGCTTCTACATCGGATGAAGTAGAGATAACAACACCACAAGTAGCATCGGCCGTAGCATCGGTCAATGTCCCACCCAATACAGCCGAGGCGAAGTCGACAGATGCGGCATCGGCAGTAGCCACCTTGGCATCGGTGGTGAGCAAGCTTTTCACCTCACCTTTGTAATACACCTTACCCTGCAAGCATACATAAGCCTGATAATAGAGCGTAGAGTTATTGTTCAACCCGTTCAACTGAGCACTGAAGGCGCTACCGTCATAAGCAGCCTGCACGTCCTCGGGCAGGTTGTCTTGCGCAAAACCATAGAAGAAGCCGGTCTTATAGCTTCCGGCATCCATGCCATCCAACCCGGAGAGCGTGGCATGGAGTGTAGCGGTAGTGGCGGTCACATCGGACGACCCCGTCACCACCGACGATTCGTTCAGAATCGGGGTGGTGTGGATAGTATAGTCGTCATCTTCATTGCACGAAGCCAGCGAAAGGCCCAGTGCAAGTGAAAGTATTCCTAAATATATCTTTGTCTTCATATATACTAAATTCATTTAAGTGGTTATTCAATGGTCATCGAAATTATCTCAACCTTCACATCCGGCTGTCCGTCTTCGGTGGCAGCCACAGTAGCAAGTCCCTTATTCTGGATACCGATACAGATACAACTGCTTCCTTCGTAAGTCACAGTGGCACCGGTGGTATTGGTCACGGACACAGTCTGTACAGCTCCTTCGGCAGTATCAAAGGCCACGGCATGAGCCAAGTTGTAGCAGTCATCTTCCCAAGCATTTCCGATGTTATTGTCCATAATCACGGTCTTAGGAGTCGCGCCCTCGTTCCAAGTGATTCCACTCAGCACTTTGTACTGTATCTTCAGCGTCTGGTTCTTTTTCAACTTCACCTTCGTGATGTCGATCGGCCATCCCGCGTCACCACCGCCCCAAGGATTGTAGAACTGCAAGCGCAAACGATCGGGATTTCCGTCACCGAAAAGAATTTGTACCTTGCTGTTGTCTACCTTGATTTCAGTAGGCCCGGTAGGTCCGGTAGCGATAGGTTTGTAGTTGAGGTTGGCACAAAGATAAGAATCCACGGCTCCCTTGTCATTGGTCGTTGCAGGCACACCCATCTGGAAAGAGCTGGTGACATCGCAAGCCATTACGGTAAACTCGCTTCCCTTCACTTCCACCGTGCGCTTATCACCGGTAGCGGTGAGGACGGTTATCTCAACCGGATTGCCGTCGGCATCCATAAATTTCAATTTGCCGTCTTCAATGGCAAGCTTACCGGCATTGGTACCGTCATCCCATTTGTAGCCATCGGCCGTGCTGCTCAATACCAGCTCATAGTCGGCAATGGAAGCATCGGCCACAGGTGCCCATGAAGAACCGTACTGTCCCTTCACTACGCTTTCCCAAGCAGCAGAACCACCATTCCACCATGTCCAGTCATAAGGTTCTTCATCATTGATGAGGAAGCGTGCCTCATTGCCCACATAGGTGACACCGTTGATTTCAGTAGTGAACAGTTTGGTTGCCAAATCTTCAATGGCAGGCTGTTGTACTTCGGCAGGCTGAAGCAAACCCGGATCTTCAGTCGGTATGATACTGGGGTCATTATAAGCCTCTTCGGAAATGAAGTTCCACACCAGCCACCACGGACCTTCGCTATTGGTACGCATCGTAGCTACCTGCAGCAGATAAGGAGTACATTCTATAATCTTGATGTCGTTGGTATAGTTGGAACAGACATCATCAAAACCCTCGTTATGCAATGAATAGGTACCGCCATAGAAAGATATGACAGGGCGTTTCGGGTCAGACACATTCAAGTTGAAAGTTCCGGTGGCATCCGTCGTGCCCGAAGCAGCCACCCGATGAAGTTCCACCGTACAGCCTTTCACAGCATCCAGGCCGAAAGTGATGTACGACTGGAAATAGGGGTCGTCTGCCGGAATGAGCCACGATTGGATACCCGGATCCCAGTTGGGAGCCCAATTGGCGCTACCAATCATAAGGTCGGTAATATTGCTTCCATCATTTTTCACATCAGTGTGGCTCATGTACATCACCGGTCCCGAACAACGGCCAATACCAAAGTTCTTGTCAATGGGAACCCACTTACGGCTCTTGCCCACTCCACCTGCAAGGTTAGCCCAGATAGGGTCTTCGAGCATGGCAAAGTTATTGGTCTCTACCTTGAAGGTATATGGTTCGCCATATACCGGACCTGCCGGTGTGGAAGCGCCGAAAGTCACGCTATATTCTCCGGCAAAAGGAAGTGCCAAGTCAAGAGTGGTCTTTTGAGAAGGACCGCTTGGAGTGACCCACAAGGGAGTGGCTCCCTTGATGAGCGAAGTCAGATGAATCGTATTAGGATCATTGGCATCAGGGGTCACCGTATAGGCGATACCTTCCACCAAATCATCGGAAACATAGGTTTTTGCCCCCATCTCGTACTCTTCGGGCGAGCAAGCGGAAAATATCAAAGCCGCTCCTGCCAATATGGAAAAGAATGATTTAAGTCTCATATCTTATTGTTTTTATTTTTTATTTACTCTATTAATGGTACTCACCATCCGGGATTCTGCACAAGTACACTCTGTGAAAGGTTAATTTGATTATAAGGAATCTGGCTCAAGCCTTTGGTGGCTTTCACACGGTCGACCCGTATGGTTATTGCATCATCAGCGCCTCCACTCTTCACCTTGACACCATTCAAGGCGAGCTTCTCGGCTGCCACGTCTATACCTTGACGCAGGAGATCCCAATAATTAATGCTTTCAAAAGCAAATTCAAGACGACGTTCTTCCATAATAGCTTGTTGAGACACACTCTTAGCTTGATAGTTGGCCGATACTGTTCCGTTGTCATCAACCTGATAAGCACGCTTACGCACTTGGTCGAAATAAGTTTGCGCATTGGGGCTACCCAGTTCTGCGGCCATCAACAATACGTCGGCATAACGGATAATAACGTAGTCTTGGCGGTTCTGTGTCTGGAAGTCACCGCTACCATCCTGCTTACCGGCATGGCTTCCATCGGCATAGCAAAGGGGAGCATACTTCTTCACAGCATAGCCGGTATATTCACGCCAGTCATTAAAACTGGTGGTAAAGTCGGCCGAACCGGTGATTCCTTCCCCTACCAAATCAATGATAGAAGCCGAACGGCGGAGGTCACCAGTGGGAAACGCTTCCACAAAATCAGGATTTACCGTCAATGCGCCCCATCCCTTGCAATAGGGAGCAGCATTAAGCTGGCGCATACCCAACATCACCTGCCAACGGTTGGAGTCATTATTCCCGTTATAATCCTGAGTAGCGGTAAATTTCAACGCAAGAATGGTTTCCTTGTTTCCATCACCGGCATATGTACCCTTCAAAGTTTCATAGTCTCCTTTTTCGGCCACTTTTGCAGAAGAAGCCGGCCATAAATTCTTGAATTGCGGTACCAAACCATATTCTCCTGAAGCGATTACGTCTTCTACAGCAGCCAAAGCTTCGGCACGAGTCACCTCTACAGGTTCTTCACCGTAATATCCGGTATAGAAAAGATAGGCACGTGCCAGCAAAGCCTCGGCGGCATATTTTGTAATATGTCCGTCGTTCTTGGTATAGTCGGCCTTGGGATAAGCGTCACCGGGAATATTCTCGATAGCATATTTTAAGTCAGTAAATATGGCACTGAACACCTCTTTGGCAGGTGAAGGAGCGCGATTTTCGTTTACCGGTTCCAGAAAGAGTGGGATATTCCCCCATAAACGAACCATATCCAGATAAAGCAATGCACGCAACGTACGACATTCGCCCATATAGATACCACGTTTGCTATCCGATTCATTCCATACAATCTGCTCTTCATGAGCTATCAGCTCGTTGCAACGATAGACGCCCGCATAATAATTTTTCCAGTCACCTTCGTATAGGTTGAGGTCAGCCGGCGATTGGGAGATGTCAAAACGGTCAATGGCCTGATAGCCACGTCCATCGGCATTTCCGGTAGCGCCAAAACACTCGGCACTCATCACCTCGGAAGCCATATAAAACCCTACCATCATGGCTGATGAAGTCTGGCGCCAACCATCATAACAACCTATCAGAGCACGATAAGCATCTTTTTCAGTCTTATAGCTGTCTCTTATACACATCTGACGCTGCCGACGAATAGAGAGGTGTA
>ENA-OYXG01000355-OYXG01000355.1-human-gut-metagenome-genome-assembly--contig:-NODE-355-length-14250-cov-9.504121_pt1 | contig 14250 bp, 10 predicted proteins | sample MGYA00244216_ERZ653419 | MGnify/ENA primary metagenome ERZ653419 (study PRJEB26926, sample SAMN06164917) | human gut metagenome | biome: ENVO:00009003; feature: ENVO:2100002; material: ENVO:00002003... | reverse complement strand
CCTCTCTATTCGTCGGCAGCGTCAGATGTGTATAAGAGACAGGAAGGATAATGCTGATGCATCGGGACAGAGACTATTATTTTTAAATTCTTAATTTTCAATTTAAATGTACCTATTAGGTTATGATATTGGCAGTTCGTCGGTAAAGGCGAGTTTGGTAAATGCAGAGACCGGAAAGTGTGTTTCTTCTGCATTCTTCCCTAAAACAGAGGCTGCTATTATGGCTGCCCGCCCCGGATGGGCTGAGCAGGATCCGCAAAATTGGTGGGAAAATCTGAAATTGTCAACTCAGGCTGTCATGGCCGGGAGTGGGATCGGTCCGGATGGAATTGCCGCTATCGGTATCTCTTATCAGATGCACGGACTGGTTTGTGTGGATAAAGGGCAAAATGTATTACGTCCGGCTATTATATGGTGTGACTCACGGGCGGTTCCATACGGGCAGAAAGCGTTTGAGGCATTGGGGGAAACGCAATGTCTTTCTCATCTGCTGAACTCTCCGGGGAATTTTACCGCTTCCAAACTGGCATGGATTAAAGAGAATGAGCCTGCTGTATACGAACGTATTTATAAAATAATGCTGCCCGGCGATTATATCGCTATGAAACTGACGAGGGATATTTGTACCACGGTGTCCGGTTTGTCCGAAGGGATGTTCTGGGATTTTCAGGCAAATGATGTCGCGGGCTTCCTGATGGATTATTATGGATTCGACCGTTCGCTGATAGCTGATATCAAACCGACTTTTGGCGAGCAGGGGCGTGTAAATGCATGGGCTGCCAAAGAATTGGGCCTGAAAGAGGGAATTCCTGTAACCTATCGCGCCGGAGACCAGCCTAATAATGCTTTGTCGCTCAATGTGTTCAATCCGGGAGAGATTGCTTCTACGGCAGGAACATCGGGAGTGGTATATGGCGTGAACGGTGAGGTGAATTATGATCCGAAATCCCGGGTGAATACTTTTGCCCATGTAAATCATACTGCCGAGCAGACCCGTCTGGGAGTGTTGTTGTGTATCAATGGTACCGGTATATTGAATTCGTGGGTGAAACGTAATGTGGCTCCCGAAGGTATTTCTTACAGTGATATGAACAGGCTGGCGGCACAGGCTCCTGTCGGCAGTGCCGGAGTAAGTATTCTTCCTTTTGGCAACGGGGCGGAGCGTATGCTGGAAAATAAAGAGACAGGATGCTCTATATGTGGAGTTAATTTTAACCTGCATGGAAAGCAGCATATTGTTCGTGCCGCACAGGAAGGGATCGTGTTCTCGTTTAAATACGGCATTGATATCATGGAGCAGATGGGTATCCCTGTACAGAAGATTCATGCCGGACATGCCAATATGTTTCTCAGTCCTATCTTCCGCGAAACGTTGGCGGGAGTGACAGGGGCTGTAATCGAACTGTATGACACGGATGGATCGGTGGGCGCCGCCAAGGGGGCCGGCATAGGCGCGGGTGTTTATAAAGATAACAACGAGGCATTTGCCACATTGGAAAAACTGGAGGTGATAGAGCCTGATGTGGCACAGCGCACTGCTTACGATGATGCGTATGCCCGCTGGAAATCCAATCTGGAGAGAGCGATGGCTGCCTTTTAAGGACCTTCGGATAAAGAAATGGCTATTCCGCCTGCGTGTTGAAAAAAAATAGTAGATAAATTAGAACAAGTTATTAAAATAAGTAAAGAATTATGGCTACAAAAGAGTATTTTCCCGGTATAGGAAAGATTAAATTTGAAGGTAAGGAAAGTAAGAACCCGATGGCGTTCCGTTATTATGATGCTGAAAAGGTAATTAACGGAAAGAAGATGAAAGACTGGTTGAAGTTTGCTATGGCATGGTGGCATACGTTGTGTGCCGAGGGCGGTGACCAGTTTGGCGGCGGAACAAAGAAATTCCCTTGGAACGGTGATGCCGATAAGGTGCAGGCTGCCAAGAATAAGATGGATGCCGGCTTTGAATTCATGCAGAAAATGGGAATCGAATATTATTGTTTCCATGATGTGGACTTGTGTGAGGAAGCCGATACAATCGAGGAATATGAAGCGAATCTGAAAGAGATAGTTGCTTATGCCAAACAGAAACAGGCTGAAACCGGAATCAAATTGTTATGGGGTACGGCAAATGTTTTTGGTCATGCACGCTATATGAACGGGGCTGCTACAAACCCCGAATTTGATGTGGTTGCCCGCGCTGCTGTCCAGATAAAGAACGCTATTGACGCTACCATCGAACTGGGTGGCTCCAATTACGTGTTCTGGGGTGGACGTGAAGGGTATATGTCTTTATTGAATACAGATCAGAAGCGTGAGAAAGAACATCTGGCTCAGATGTTGACCATCGCCCGCGATTATGCCCGGAGCAAAGGGTTTACAGGTACTTTCCTGATTGAACCCAAACCGATGGAGCCGACTAAGCATCAATATGATGTGGATACCGAAACTGTGGTAGGGTTCTTGAAAACTCACGGGCTGGACAAGGATTTCAAGGTGAACATTGAAGTGAATCATGCTACGTTGGCTGGTCATACATTTGAGCATGAACTGGCTGTTGCGGTAGATAACGGAATGTTGGGATCTATTGACGCTAACCGTGGCGATTATCAGAACGGATGGGATACAGACCAGTTCCCTATCGACAATTACGAACTGACCCAGGCCATGATGCAGATTATCCGCAACGGCGGTTTGGGTAATGGCGGTACCAACTTTGATGCCAAGACACGTCGTAACTCTACTGATCTGGAAGATATCTTTATCGCCCATATTGCAGGTATGGACGCTATGGCGCGTGCATTGGAAAGTGCTGCTGCTTTGCTTAATGAATCTCCTTACTGCAAGATGTTGTCAGACCGCTATGCTTCATTCGACAGTGGCAAAGGCAAAGAATTTGAAGAAGGCAAGCTGACACTGGAAGACGTAGTGGCTTATGCTAAGCAGAATGGTGAGCCCAAGCAAGTAAGCGGTAAGCAGGAATTGTACGAAGCCATCGTAAATATGTATTGCTGATCCGGCCGGAATGGTATTGCACAAGTTTTACCCTTGCAGACCTTTTTTAAGAAGGAGGGCTGTGCAATGAAGTCTGAATGAATTCTGCTAACGGATTATTAAAGAATAAACGGCTGTACACCGTCAGGTGGCAGCCGTTTTTATATTTGTTAGAGGGATATTTATGAAATAATACTCGCCTATATCGAAAATAATATCTACCTTTGCGGCTGCTAAATTACTAAGTTTATTGAATTTATATGATAAAAAAACTATTATCCGTACTGGTCTTAGTTTTTGCCCTCTCGGGTTCTGTGCTTGCACAGCAATCTATGAGTGACCAACAGGTGTTGGAATATGTGAAGACGGGCATGCAACAAGGAAAAGACCAACGTCAGATTGCTACAGAGTTAGCCCGTAGAGGAGTGACACAAGAACAGGCTAAGCGTGTAAAGAAACTTTATGAACAGCAAAATGGGTCTGCTGATAAAGACGCAAATGCAACGATGCAAAATCGGAACCGTTTGCGTGAAAAGACAAAGACGCAGGAAGATATCTATGTAACAGAGAATTTTACTTTCGACCAACGTCCGGTTGCGGGCGGAGTGGTAGGGAAGAACTTGTCGGACAGTGTTTCTGCCAATCGCTATTACGAGGGGATGGGCATGGGCGATATGGAAGAAATGCAGAAGGATAAGGTGTACGGACGGGACATTTTTGAAACCAGAAACCTTACATTCGAGCCGAGTGTGAATCTGGCTACTCCTCCTAATTACCGTCTGGGGCCGGGTGATGAGGTAATCATTGATATCTGGGGTACAAACCAGGCCACCATCCGCGATAATGTATCTCCGGACGGATCTATCACGATCCCCGATTTGGGATTGATTTATCTGAACGGCATGACTATTGCCGAAGCCAACCAATATTTGCGTAAAGAACTGAATAAGATTTATGCAGGGCTTGATAATGAACAGAACCCGTCCTCACAAATCAAGGTTACTTTGGGAAACAGCCGGACGATCCAGGTGAACGTGATGGGGGAAGTGTTCCAACCGGGAACTTATGCATTGTCTTCTTTCTCTACCGTGTTTCATGCACTGTACCGTGCCGGTGGCGTGAGCGATATCGGTAGCTTGCGCAATATACAAGTAGTGCGCGGAGGACAGAAAATCGCTACCGTAGATGTGTACGATTTTATTATGAAAGGTAAAATCAATGATGATATCCGCTTGCAGGAAGGCGATGTGATCATCGTTCCTCCATACGAGGCGTTGGTTAGCATAGAGGGTAATGTGAAACGCCCCATGAAATACGAGATGAAAAACAACGAAAGTGTTGCCACGTTGTTGAAGTATGCCGGTGGATTTTCGGGGGATGCCTATACCCGTTCTCTCCGCATGATTCGTCAAAACGGAAAGGAGTATCAGATTTATACGATTGATGATATTGATTATTCCGTATTCCAGGTAAAAGATGGTGATGCGCTGACTGCTGAAGCTATTCTGGACCGTTTTGAGAACAAGCTTGAAATCAAGGGGGCTGTCTATCGTCCGGGCATTTATCAGTTCGGAGGAACCTTGAATACAGTCCGCCAACTGGTGGAAAAGGCTGAAGGCCTTATGGGTGATGCCTTTACAGGACGTGCGGTGTTGCATCGCGAGCGCGAGAATCTGAAGAAAGAGGTTATTCAAGTAGATATAAAAGGCATCATGGACGGTACTGCACCCGATGTACCTTTGCAGCGTAATGATGTGCTTTATATTCCCAGTATTCATGACTTGGAGGATGTGGGAAGCGTCATGGTGTATGGTGAGGTTGCCCGTCCGGGTGAGTTCGCTTTTGCCGACAATACGACTTTGGAGGATATTATAATCCAGGCTGGCGGATTGATGGAATCGGCTTCTACCGTCCGTGTGGATGTTTCCCGCCGTATCAAGGATAGCAAAGGTACGGAAGCGGTTTCCACCATAGGACAAATGTACTCGTTTTCTCTGAAAGACGGTTTTGTGATAGACGGAGAACCGGGTTTTGTGTTGCAGCCATACGATCAGGTATATGTGCGTAAGAGCCCTGCTTATCAGGAACAGGTGAATGTGCAGGTGACCGGTGAGGTTTTGTATGAAGGTGATTATGCGCTGACAGAGAAGAGCGAACGTCTTTCCGATTTGATCAAGAAGGCAGGTGGAGTGACTCCGTTTGCTTATATCAAAGGGGCCCGTTTAAGCCGTCGTATCAATGCCGATGAACGCAAACGTATGGAAACGGTTCTGGACATGGCCAAGACTGGAAAGGACTCCATTGATGTCAACCGGCTGGATTTGGGAGATATCTATTATGTGGGCATCGATTTGGAAAAAGCGATGCTTAAACCCGGCTCCAGTGCGGATATCGTATTGCGTGAGGGGGATGTGATTGAAATTCCCGAATACAACAACACGGTACGTATCAGCGGGGCTGTGATGTATCCCAATACCGTTTCATTTGAAGATGGCAAGACGTTGAAATATTATATAGAGCAGGCCGGAGGTTACGGTTTCCGTGCGAAGAAGAGCAAGGCGTATATTGTATATATGAACGGTCAGGTGAAGAGAGCGAAGAAAGGTAGCCGTGAGCTGATCCAGCCGGGCTGTGAGGTGATTGTTCCGGTGAAGGAAAAGAGCAACTGGTCTTTGCAGAACACCTTGTCCATAGCAACCACCAGTGCGTCGTTGGCTACTATGATTGCATCTATTGCTAATATCTTAAAATAGAAACAGTATGGCGGAAGATAAGAATTATACGAATAATACGGAAAGACCACGGGAAGACGAGGAGTTGGAAATTGATTTGATGGAGTATGTCCGTAAGTTGTGGGCTGCCCGAAAGATGCTGCTGAAGGTTGCCGGAATAGGTGCTATTGTAGGGGTGATTATCGCTCTGAGTATTCCCAAGCAATATACGGTGGAAGTGACATTGTCTCCCGAATCCGGTAAAAGCGGAGGGGGGAGCCTGTCGGGAATGGCTGCCATGCTGGGGATCGGAGGCATGAGTCTGGGCAGTGAGGCGGATGCGTTGAACGTATCTCTTTTCCCGGATATAGTAGCGTCTACTCCTTTCATTCTGGAACTGTTTAATGCACATGTCACCACGTTGGACGGTGAGGTGGATACTACTTTTGTAGCTTATCTCGATGAGCAGAAAGCTCCGTGGTGGGGTGCTGTTATGGGATTGCCCGGGGCGGCTATAGGCGGGGTGAAATCTCTCTTCTCCGATAAGGAAGAGGAAGAAGGGAACAGGCTGGATCCTTTCCACCTGACAGAAGATCAGGCGAAGAAAGTGGAAGCCATGCGTAAGGCGATTACTGCTGATGTGGATAAGAAAACCGGCATCACCACAGTGACGGTGACTTTGCAGGACCCGATGGTTACGGCCGCCATTACAGACACGGTAGTGGTGAAGCTTCAGGAGTATATCACAGCGTACAGGGTCTCCAAAGCCCAGCAGGATTGTGCTTATCTGGAACAATTGTATAAGGAACGCCAGCAGGAGTATTATGTAGCCCAGCAGAATTATGCCAATTACATGGATGCCAACAAGGGGGTTGTCCTTCAAAGTGCTTTGACGGAGAGAGAACGGTTGCAGAATGATATGAATCTGGCATATCAGGTGTATAGCCAGGTGGCTACCCAATTGCAGGTGGCACGGGCCAAAGTACAGGAGGCCAAACCTGTATTTGCCGTTGTGGAACCTGCCAGTGTGCCGTTGCTGCCTTCGGGAACCAGCAAGAAGGTGATTCTTGTCGGATTTATTTTCCTGGCAGTGGCGGGTGCTTCCGCATGGATCTTGTTCGGACGTGAATTCTTTGAAAATCTGAAGGCAGGACTTAATGCTCCTCAGGAGGGGATGGAGAAGAAGTGATATAAAGATATTGACCTATAAAAACAGGGTGCATCTCTTTCGTAGGAGGTGCACCCTGTTTTTATAGGTTCAATCTTCGGAAATGTTGTCCTGAACGTTACGATAGTCCGGTGTGCAGTTTTCGGTTTCTTTAATTTCACTGGCAAAAACCGGACAAACGCAGAATCAAAACAGCCTTTAATATAAACTTTGATTAAAGTCGAAATCCGTTTGATAGTCTTTCAATCTCGGATGTTTCTTGTCCTTGTCGGACAAAATAACCTTATCGGCCGGAAGTCGCCAGTCTATGCCTAGATCGGGGTCGTCCCATGCGATTCCTCCTTCGCTTTGCGGAGCATAATAATGGTCACACTTGTATTGGAACAACACCTCGTCACTTAGTACCGCAAAGCCGTGTGCGAATCCGCGGGGGATAAAAAACTGCCGGTGATTCTCTCCGGTCAATTCTACAGCCACATGCTTTCCGAAAGTAGGAGAACCTTTCCGGATATCTACAGCCACATCCAGTACCGCTCCCTTGATTACACGCACCAGTTTGCTTTGTGTGAAAGGAGGTTTCTGGAAATGCAGGCCGCGTAATACACCATAAGTGGAGAAACTCTCATTATCCTGTACAAATGTAGTCCTGCATACTTTTTCTTCAAATTCACGTCCCGAGAAGCTTTCAAAGAAATACCCTCTTGCATCATTAAAAATACGGGGTTCCAAAATGAAAACCCCGTCTATTGCTGTTTTTATAACTTCCATTATTCTAATCCCAGTTCTTTTATAACTTTCAGTAAATATTGTCCGTATTGGTTTTTAAGCATCGGCTGGGCCAGTTCCTGCATCTTTTCCGAAGTAATCCAGCCTTTTCTCAAAGCTATGCCCTCAAGGCACGCCACTTTCAGCCCCTGGCGCTTTTCAATGACTTCGATGTAGGTACTTGCCTCGGCCAGCGAGTCGTGAGTACCGGTATCCAGCCATGCGAAACCTCTGCCCAATGTCTGTACTTTCAATTCCTTGTCCTGAAGAAATTGCTGGTTTACGGTGGTGATTTCCAGTTCTCCCCGTGCCGAAGGCTTGATATTCTTGGCTACTTCCACCACCTTGTTGGGATAGAAATAGAGTCCCACCACGGCATAGTTGGACTTAGGTTGGGCAGGTTTTTCTTCAATAGAGAGGCAGTTGCCTTCCTTGTCGAATTCCGCTACGCCATATCTTTCGGGGTCACTGACCCAATAGCCGAATACCGTTGCTTTCTTGTCCTCTTCGGCAGCACGTACGGATTCTCTCAACATGGCGGACAGGCCGTTGCCGTGGAATATGTTATCACCCAGTACAAGGCAGACGGAATCATTCCCGATGAATTTCTCGCCGATGATGAAAGCCTGAGCCAGTCCGTCGGGCGAAGGCTGTTCCGCATATTCAAAGCGTACTCCGAAATCGCTTCCGTCTCCTAACAGTCTTTTGAAGCTCGGTAAGTCGTATGGGGTGGAGATAATGAGTATTTCCCGTATGCCGGCCAGCATAAGTACCGATATAGGATAATAAATCATGGGTTTGTCGAAGACAGGGAGCAACTGTTTGGATACTCCTTTGGTAATAGGATAGAGGCGCGTGCCCGAACCTCCGGCTAGTACAATACCTTTCATATCTTTTTATTTTTTATATGTCCCTACGATTTGGATTAATAGGCGTTTTTCTCGCCCCGGAACATGTTGGTTACTGTTTTTATCATGATGCGGATGTCGAGCAGGAAAGTCCAGTTCTCAATATACCACAAGTCTCTTCTTACCCTGCCTTCCATTTGGGAAAGTTCTTTGGTTTCTCCCCGGTAGCCGGTGACTTGCGCCCATCCGGTAATTCCGGGTTTGACAAGGTGGCGCATCATGTATTTGTTAATCAGTTGGGAATATTCCTCTGTATGTTTCAGCATATGGGGTCTGGGACCTACAATGGACATCTCTCCTTTGAATACATTAATGAATTGCGGCAGTTCGTCCAGATTGCTTTTACGCAGGAAGTTGCCGAACTTGGTCTTGCGGGGATCATTCTTGGTAGCCTGCAATGAATCGGACAATGCATTCACTTTCATGGAACGGAACTTATAGCATTTAAAAATTTTCCCGTTTTCCCCGTTTCTCTCCTGTTTGAAGAATATGGGACCAGGTGAGGTAATTTTAATAATAAGACCTACAATCAGGTATATAAATGGAAAAATTGTAAGTAAAAACAGAGAGGAAAATGTCAAATCAAATAACCGTTTTGCCAGTCTGTTTACCGGGTTCTGCAACGGCTCGGTACGGATGGACAATACAGGAACTTCACCCAATAATTCCAGTTGCAGCTGACGCTTTATGTAATTACGTACATGAGGTACGCTATAGAAGCGGATCAGATTGTTCTCGCAATAGTTCATGATGGCCAGAATATCATCCTTTCTGCTGGATGGCAGACCACAGTACAGTTCGTGCACGGTGTTATGGGACAACCATTCAAATAATTGGTTTACAGGACCTTTAAAGGGAATCCCTTCGGGGTAATTAGAGTCCTTCTCATCATAGAAAATGCCTAAAACCCTGTATCCGTAAGTCAAATCGTTCAACGTATGGTACAGCTCCACCATATTGTCCCCGTCGCCTATCAGTACAGTGGTGTGCAGGTTCCTGCCACTGCGGCGGAACATTTTCACAAAGAACCGCAATGTCAGTCGCCATCCTATAGCTAAAGGTATGAAAGACAGATAGAAAGCAAGCAGATAGATGCGTGAGAAGTTATCTACCTTAATAATGGCCAGCACCGTGAGGAAGATGACTACATGCAAGCTGATTGTTCCTAACAGGCGGCCTACAATCTGTTCCGGACGCACTATGCGGTTGTGCAGTATGACCCCAAAGATGGATATGCAGGGAATATAGCACAGGTTGGAAGTCAGCAGGTAGGTTTTCAATGAAATATGGGCTATGGCCTGTGAATCTATTCCTTTCAGAATAAAAAACACAAGTATCATAGAAAGGTTCAACAAGGCAAAATCACCTAATATCGCTACTAGTTTAATTATATCAGAGTTTTCAGTTGTCGGTTGTTTCATGACAAAAAAAATGTTAGTCGTATGCAAATATAGGACATATAAATTAAAACGCAATACTTTTTTTAAAAAATAATACTTATCTTTGCGGTCATACAACGTAAAAAATGAATCATATGAACATCAAGAATAATCACCTCGTTATAATGGCCGGAGGTGTTGGAAGCCGTTTCTGGCCGATGAGTACTCCTGATTATCCTAAGCAATTTATTGATGTACTGGGTTGCGGCCGTACATTGATCCAACTTACGGCTGACCGTTTTCAGGGGATCTGTCCTCCGGAAAATATTTGGGTGGTGACATCAGAGAAGTATGCGGATACTGTAAAGGAGCAGTTGCCCGATATTGCTGATGATCATATCCTGCGTGAGCCTTGCCGTCGCAATACGGCTCCTTGTATAGCATACGTCAGTTGGAAAATAAAGGCACGTAATCCTAAGGCCAATATGGTGGTGACCCCCAGCGACCACATTGTGATGAATATCGCGGAGTTTCAGCGGGTGATTAATTCGGCGATGAATTTTACGGCCGATTCGGACGCTATCCTTACCCTGGGCATGAAACCTACCCGTCCTGAGACGGGCTACGGTTACATTGAAGCTGATCTCAGTGTACCTTCTACCGCCAATAAGGAGGTATTCCGGGTGTATTCTTTTAAAGAGAAACCCGATCTGGAAACAGCCCGGCGCTATATTCAAAAAAATAATTTCTTCTGGAATGCCGGTATTTTTGTGTGGAATGTAAATACGGTGGTGAACGCCCTGCGCGTATATCAGCCTGCCATTTCGAAGGTGTTCGAGCGTTTGCTTCCTTATTATTATACGGACAAGGAGCAGGAAATGATTGACCGGAATTTCCCTTTGTGCGAGAACATTTCGGTGGATTATGCCATTATGGAGAAGGCGGATGAGATTTTTGTCCTTCCTGCCAGCTTTGGGTGGAGTGATCTGGGTACTTGGGGATCATTGCACGAGAATTTGCCGAAAGATGCCCATAATAATACGCAGATAGGTGAGAATATAAAGTTGTATGAAACCCGTAACTGTGTGATTCACACTACACAGGAAAAGAGGGTGGTGGTACAGGGACTGGACGGATATATCGTTGCTGAGAAGAATAACACATTGCTGATCTGCCGGTTGAGCGAGGAACAGCGCATCAAAGAATTTTCGGCGGAGTAAATATTCTTTCTTGTATATATTTTATTTCTGCATACATGGAGTGTATGCTGTCTGTCATCTGCCGTTCTGTTTGGTCATTCCGCCCTTTGCCATGCCGAAAGGCAGATAGCAGTAGATAGCTATGTGATATGAAATAACCAAGAGGGCTTGCATAAGGCCATTTACAATAAACGAAATGAAAAAAGTAGCTTTAATTTCAGGTATTACAGGTCAGGACGGTTCATTCCTGGCAGAGTTTTTGATTGAAAAGGGATATGAGGTTCACGGTATTCTGCGCCGTTCTTCTTCATTCAATACCGGTCGTATAGAACATCTTTATCTGGACGAGTGGGTTCGTGATATGCAAAAGACCCGTCTGGTGAATCTGCATTGGGGGGATATGACCGACAGTAGTTCGCTGATACGTATCATTCAGGCTGTACAGCCCGATGAAATCTATAATCTGGCTGCTCAGAGCCATGTGAAAGTAAGTTTCGATGTACCCGAGTACACAGCGGAAGCGGATGCGGTAGGCACGCTGCGTATGTTGGAAGCGGTCCGTATTCTGGGCCTGGAAAAGAAGACCAAGATTTATCAGGCATCGACTTCCGAATTGTTCGGACTGGTACAGGAAGTGCCTCAGAAGGAAACGACTCCCTTCTATCCCCGTTCTCCGTATGGGGTGGCCAAGCAGTATGGTTTCTGGATTACCAAGAACTATCGTGAAAGTTACGGTATGTTTGCCGTGAACGGCATCCTGTTCAACCATGAGAGTGAACGCCGTGGTGAAAACTTTGTAACACGCAAGATTACTTTGGCTGCCGCACGTATAGCCCAGGGATATCAGGACAAGCTGTATCTGGGAAATCTGGATTCTTTGCGCGACTGGGGCTATGCCAAGGATTATGTGGAGTGTATGTGGATGATTCTTCAGCACGATACTCCCGAAGATTTTGTCATTGCGACCGGCGAATACCATACGGTGCGCGAGTTCTGTACCTTGGCCTTCAAGGAAGTGGGCATTGAATTGCGCTGGGAAGGCAAAGGGGTGGATGAAAGAGGTATCGATGTGGCGACGGGCAAGGAACTGGTTGCCGTCGATCCTAAGTATTTCCGTCCCGCCGAAGTGGAGCAGTTGTTGGGTGATCCCACTAAAGCCAAAACGTTGCTGGGCTGGAATCCCCGTAAGACTTCTTTCCCCGAACTGGTGAAAATCATGGTGAAGCATGATATGAAGTTCGTGAAGAAACTGTATTTAAAGGCTCAAATAGCAGAATAATGGAAAAAACAGCCAAGATATATGTAGCAGGCCACCACGGACTGGTGGGGTCTGCTATATGGAATAATTTGCAGCAAAAGGGATATACCAATCTGGTAGGCCGTTCTCACAAAGAACTGGATTTGCTGGACGGGCAGGCTGTGAAGAAGTTTTTTGATGAAGAGCAGCCCCAGTATGTCATTCTGGCAGCGGCACATGTGGGAGGCATCATGGCGAACAGTCTTTACCGTGCCGATTTTATTTATCAGAACTTGCAGATTCAGCAGAATGTGATAGGGGAGAGTTTCCGCCATGATGTAAAGAAACTCTTGTTTTTGGGAAGCACTTGCATTTATCCTCGTGATGCCGTACAACCCATGAAGGAAGATGTGTTACTGACTTCTCCCTTGGAATATACCAACGAACCGTATGCTATTGCGAAGATTGCCGGGTTGAAGATGTGCGAAAGCTTTAACTTGCAATATGGAACCAATTACATAGCCGTGATGCCTACGAACCTTTACGGTCCCAATGATAATTTCCATTTGGAGAACAGCCATGTGCTGCCTGCCATGATTCGTAAGATTCATTTGGGAAAATGCCTGAATGAGGGGAACTGGGACGCGGTGCGTAAAGATATGAATCTTCGTCCCGTAGAGGGGATAGACGGTTCGCATACGGATGAGGAGATTCTCTCCATTCTGAAAAAGTATGGCATAACCGGGCAGGAAGTAACTTTGTGGGGAACAGGCAAGCCGTTGCGTGAGTTCTTATGGAGTGAGGAGATGGCTGATGCCAGTGTCTATATCATGGAGCATGTGGACTTTAAGGATACATACACACCCGGTTCCAAGGATATCCGTAACTGCCATATCAATATCGGTACGGGGAAGGAAATCACCATTGCCCAACTGGCGGACAAGATTGTCAAGGAGGTGGGTTATCAGGGCAAACTGACTTTTGACGCTACGAAACCGGACGGCACTATGCGTAAGCTGACGGATGTAAGCAAATTGCATAGTCTGGGATGGCAGCATAAGATTGATATAGAAGAGGGAGTACACCGAATGTACCAATGGTACTTGTCTAAAGGATGAAGATGTAAGATTATAGATCTTGCGGGCATAAGATTATAAATCTTTCACATGCAAGATTATAGATCTTTCAAGCATGACATATAAAAATTTCCGGCATAACTTTCAAGAAGCTATGCCGGAAACTGCCCTAAAAACTATGTGGATAGATTGTAAAAATCTTCTGCCGTTTTCTTTATTCTTTCGGGAAGCACTTTTTATTTTACCGCTTTCAGTGCGGCCTCATAATTCGGTTCCTGGGTTATTTCGGGAACAAGTTCGGTATAAACCACTTTTCCTTCCGGGTCAATCACTACAACCGAGCGTGCCAATAATCCTGCCAAAGGGCCATCAGTCATCAATACACCATACTTTTCAGCGAAATCGGAAGTATAGCGATAATCAGACAAAGGAATAACGTTGGTGATGCCTTCAGTAGTGCAGAAGCGTCCCTGGGCGAATGGCAGGTCTTTAGAGATTGCCAACACCACCGTATTGGGCTGGTTTGCAGCCAGCTGGTTGAACTTGCGTACGGAAGTAGCGCACACGCCGGTATCCATACTGGGGAAAATGTTCAGAATCAGATATTTGCCCTTCCCGTCTTTTAATGTATAATTGCTCAAATCTCCTTTTACCAATGTAAATTCCGGAGCTGAGGTTCCTGCTTTCACAAATTCTCCGGCTAGTGTTACCGGTGTTCCTTTAAATGCTGTTTTTGCCATAATTTTATTATATTTTAGTTCGATACTGTAATGATAACAAATTCTGTCTCTTATACACATCTCCGAGCCCACGAGACGT
>ENA-OYXG01000332-OYXG01000332.1-human-gut-metagenome-genome-assembly--contig:-NODE-332-length-14810-cov-11.901660_pt1 | contig 14810 bp, 10 predicted proteins | sample MGYA00244216_ERZ653419 | MGnify/ENA primary metagenome ERZ653419 (study PRJEB26926, sample SAMN06164917) | human gut metagenome | biome: ENVO:00009003; feature: ENVO:2100002; material: ENVO:00002003... | reverse complement strand
CTACACCTCTCTATTCGTCGGCAGCGTCAGATGTGTATAAGAGACAGATTACATATTGTATTTGTAAACAAAAAAACCACGAAATATAGTGTAATCACAGGAGAAAAAGCAAAAATCCCACAGGGCAAATGCCCTGTGGGATAAAATATATACCGTGACTAATGAATTAGTCCTCTCCGTATAATTTAACGAGTTTCTCAAGGTGTGTATAACGTGCCTTAGCTGTCTCCTCAGACTTAGCAAAGAGTTTCTCTGCTCTCTCTGGGAATGGCTTGATAAGACGAGTATAACGTGCCTCATTATTAAGGAACTCTTGGTAAGATCCGTCGCCGGCCTTTGATGTAAGTGTGAATGGATTCTTTCCTTCAGCCTTGAGTGCAGGGTTGAATGAGAAGAGATTCCAGTATCCAGCCTTAACAGCCTTCTTCATCTCATCCTGGCAGTGGTTCATACCACCCTTAGCGATACCGTGAAGCTCGCAAGGTGCGTATCCGATGATGAGTGATGGTCCCGGATAAGCCTCAGCCTCTGTGATAGCCTTAACAGCCTGTGCTGGGTTTGCTCCAAGAGCGATCTGTGCAACGTATACATATCCGTAGCTCATAGCGATCTCTGAAAGTGACTTCTTGCTTGTCTCTTTACCGGCTGCTGCGAACTGACATACCTCACCGATGTTAGAAGCCTTAGAAGCCTGTCCACCTGTGTTAGAGTACATCTCTGTATCGAATACCATTACGTTTACGTTCTCACCAGAAGCAAGTACATGGTCTAATCCACCGAAACCGATATCATATGCCCATCCGTCACCACCGAAGATCCATACAGATTTCTTTCCGAGGTAATCCTTCTTAGCAAGTACTTCTTTAGATTTCTCACATCCGGCTGCTGCTGCCTTCTCTAACTCTGCAATAAGAGCTGTTGTTGGCTCAACATTTGCCTTTGTGTCATCCTTTGTCTCAAGGAATTTATCTGCTGCTGCCTTGAACTCAGCTGTAGCCTTGTCTGATGCAGCGATCTCTTTAACAAGCTCGATAGCCTGGTCACGGAGATATCTCTGTCCAACTTCCATACCTAAACCATGCTCAGCATTATCCTCGAAGAGTGAGTTAGACCAAGCTGGTCCCTTCTTAGAGTTGATATTTACTGTGTATGGTGATGTAGCTGCCGGGTTACCCCAGATAGAAGAACATCCTGTTGCGTTAGAGATGTACATCTGCTCACCGAAGAGCTGTGTAATAAGTCTAGCGTAAGATGTCTCAGCACATCCTGCACATGAGCCTGAGAACTCAAGGAGTGGCTGGTTGAACTGTGATCCCTTAGGTGTTGTATCAACCATTCCGGCATCTGTCTTCTTAGAAACGTTAGCTACTAAGTAATCAAATACTGGCTGCTCTGCTGCCTGAGACTCCTGTGGCTGCATTGAGATAGCTGCTGTAGGACAAACTGTGATACACTCACCACATCCCATACAGTCAAGTGGAGATACGCTCATTGTATACTTGTAAGCGCCTGCCTTTGGCTTCATATCAGCAACCTTCATGTTGTCAGGCGCTGCCTTTACTTCGTCATCTGTAAGTAAGAATGGACGAATTGTAGCGTGAGAACATACAAATGCACAGTTGTTACACTGGATACACTTCTCTGGATCCCACTGTGGAACTGTAACGGCTGTTCCTCTCTTCTCGTATGCAGAAGCACCTGTTACATACTGTCCGTCTGCCTTGTCAGCGAATGCTGAAACCGGAAGGCTGTCTCCATCCATCTTAGCGATTGGATCAAGAAGCTCGTTAACAAGCTTAACAACCTCTGGACGTCCTGTGCGCTCTGCCTTAGGAGCATCTGCCTCTGGATTCTTCCAAGACTCTGGTACCTCTACCTTATGTACAGCGTCAACACCGGCATCGATAGCCTTGTAGTTCATCTCTACTACTGCATCACCCTTCTTTGAGTATGACTTCTTAGCAGCAGCCTTCATGTACTCTACAGCCTTATCGATAGGCATTACATCTGCAAGCTTGAAGAATGCAGACTGGAGAATTGTGTTAGTTCTCTTACCCATTCCGATCTCGATAGCCTTGTCGATAGCGTTGATTGTGTAAAGCTGAATGTTGTTGTCAGCGATATATTTCTTAGCGTCAGCGTTGAGGTGATGAGCAAGCTCTTCATCTGACCACTGGCAGTTGATCATGAATACTCCGCCCGGCTTAACATCCTGAACCATCTTCATGCCCTGGATAACATATGCAGGGTTGTGGCATGCTACGAAGTCTGCCTGGTTGATGTAGTATGGGCTTCTGATTGGGTTGTCACCAAATCTCAAGTGAGAAATTGTAACACCACCAGTCTTCTTTGAATCATACTGGAAGTATGCCTGGATGTATTTGTCTGTGTGGTCACCGATGATCTTTGTAGAGTTCTTGTTAGCACCTACAGTACCATCTCCGCCGAGACCCCAGAACTTGCACTCTTTTGTACCAGGTGCAGATGTGATAGGAGCTGGCTTAACCTCTGGAAGTGAAAGATTTGTAACATCATCCACGATTCCAATTGTAAATCTGTGTTTAGGAGCATCCTTCTCAAGCTCTGTATATACAGCAAATACTGAAGAAGGTGGTGTATCCTTAGATCCTAATCCGTAACGTCCGCCTACTAATACAACATCGTTCATTCCTGCTTCACGAAGTGTTGTAGCAACGTCTAAGTATAATGGCTCACCAAGTGATCCCGGCTCTTTTGTACGGTCTAATACAGCGATCTTCTTTGCTGTCTTTGGAATAGCATTAAGAAGAGCCTCTGAAGACCATGGACGGTAAAGACGTACCTTAATAAGTCCGACTTTCTCTCCCTTTGCTGTTAAGTAATCAATTACTTCCTCAGCTACATCATTGATAGAACCCATAGCGATGATTACACGATCTGCGTCAGGTGCTCCGTAGTAGTTGAATAATTTGTAATCTGTACCAAGCTTAGCATTAACCTTGTCCATGTACTTCTCAACAACTGCTGGAAGCTCATCATAGAACTTGTTACATGCCTCTCTATGCTGGAAGAAGATATCTCCGTTCTCGTGTGATCCACGAGCTGCTGGATGCTCTGGGTTAAGAGCGTGTGCTCTGAATTCTGCAACTGCATCCATTGGACACATCTCTTTGAGATCTTCATAATCCCACTTCTCGATCTTCTGAATCTCATGAGAAGTACGGAATCCATCGAAGAAGTTGATGAATGGAACCTTTCCCTCAAGTGCTGCACAGTGTGCAACCGGTGAAAGATCCATAACCTCCTGTGGATTTGTCTCACAAAGCATTGCGAAACCAGTCTGACGACAAGCATATACATCACTGTGATCACCGAAGATATTCAGTGCATGTGAAGATACTGTACGAGCTGATACGTCAAATACGCAAGGAAGATTCTCACCTGCGATTTTGTACATATTAGGGATCATAAGTAAAAGTCCCTGTGAAGCTGTAAATGTTGTAGTAAGTGCACCAGCTGCAAGAGATCCGTGAACTGTACCAGCGGCACCTGCCTCAGACTCCATCTCAACTACCTTTACAGTGCTTCCGAAAATGTTCTTCTGTCCTGCTGCTGACCACTGATCAACTGTATCAGCCATTGGGCTAGAAGGTGTGATAGGATAGATTCCGGCAACCTCTGTGTAGGCATATGCTACATGAGCGGCAGCGGTATTTCCATCCATCGACTGTTTTGCTCTAGACATGATATTTCCTCCTGTAAAATAAATGTTCAATTATAGACATGAATCAGAATGTCTCTACATAATAGTTTAGTTTGTGCGCTGCAAAAAATCAAGTTTTTTTAGCAATACATTGTACAAAAACCCTAAAATATTTATTAACAAGGTAAAATTTATGTACAAAAGGGCACAATGGCTATAAATCGCCTGTAAAACACTTGCAAAATACTGGTTTTACGTTAAAATAGAAACGATATGTTACAGAAACGAACAGGTTATTAAATAGGAAAGGATTGAATAAAGACAAAATGATTAGTGCAAACAATATTACATTAAGAATTGGTAAAAAAGCTTTATTTGAGGATGTCAACATAAAATTCACAGAGGGAAACTGCTACGGACTTATTGGTGCAAACGGTGCCGGCAAGTCTACATTTTTAAAGATTCTCTCAGGACAGCTTGAGCCTACAAACGGTGATATCGCAATCACTCCGGGACAGAGACTGTCATTCTTACAGCAGGATCACTTCAAGTACGATGAGTTTACAGTACTTGATACGGTTATCATGGGTAATAAGCGTCTCTATGATATCATGAAGGAGAAGGAAGCCATCTATATGAAGGAGGATTTCTCAGACGAGGACGGAATCCGTGCCAGCGAGCTTGAGGCTGAGTTTGCCGATATGGACGGCTGGAATGCTGAGTCGGATGCAGCTACTCTCTTAAACGGTCTCGGTGTACCTACTGAGGATCACTACACTCTGATGGCAGATCTGCCGGGTGCAGTAAAGGTCAAGGTGCTTCTCGCTCAGGCACTGTTTGGAAATCCTGACATACTGCTTCTCGATGAGCCTACCAACCACTTAGACCTCGATGCCATCTCATGGCTTGAGGAATTCCTCATCAATTTCGAGAACACGGTCATCGTTGTATCCCATGACAGATACTTCCTCAACAAGGTCTGCACGAACATCGCCGACATGGATTACGGTAAGATCCAGCTCTACGCAGGAAACTATGATTTCTGGTATGAATCAAGCCAGCTTATTGTCCGTCAGATGAAGGAAGCAAACAAAAAGAAAGAGGAAAAAATCAAGGAGCTGCAGGAATTTATCCAGCGTTTCTCTGCAAATGCCTCTAAATCAAAGCAGGCTACATCAAGAAAGCGTGCCCTCGAAAAAATCCAGCTTGATGAAATACGTCCATCAAGCCGTAAATACCCATACATTGATTTCCGTCCTGAGCGTGAAATTGGAAACGATGTGCTCTTTGTCGAGGGTATTTCAAAAACCATCGACGGTGTAAAGGTACTTGACAATATCTCATTCACGGTCAACCACGATGACAAAATTGCATTTGTCGGTGGAAACGAGCTTGCAAAAACAACTCTGTTTAAAATCCTTGCCGGAGAGCTTGAGCCTGACGAGGGCTCATATAAATGGGGTGTCACAACCAGCCAGTCATACTTTCCAAAGGACAATACCACAATCTTTGATACTGATGAGCTCATCGTCGACTGGCTCACACAGTACTCAGAAATCAAGGACGCCACATATGTGCGAGGTTTCCTTGGCCGTATGCTCTTTGCCGGTGAGGATGGAGTAAAGAAAATGCGTGTACTCTCCGGAGGAGAAAAGGTTCGTGTACTGCTCTCCCGCATGATGATCATGGGAAGCAATGTACTCATGTTCGATGAGCCTACAGACCACCTCGACATGGAGTCAATAACAGCATTAAACAACGGAATGATAAAATTCCCGGGAGTTATCCTCTTTGCCTGCCGTGACCACCAGGTAGTCCAGACAACCGCCAACCGAATCATAGAATTCCTGCCAAACGGTTCAATGATCGACAAGATCACAACCTACGACGAATATCTTGAGAGCGATGAGATGGCACGTAAGCGTCAGGTCTACTCAATGAGCGAGGACGATGAAAAAGACAACTAAACGCTAATTAATTAAAAAGAAGCATCCCAATCCGGGATGCTTCTTTTATTAAGCCGTAAAGTGAGGTGGGTGATTCCTGCCTGTCTTTGACTATAAAAACATATTATAATTATATCCACTGTTATAGGCCTGTGTATACCTTCCATTGGCGCCATACGTGTTAGTCTTTTCTGCCTCATTCTTTGCGGCATACTCAAGCATTGAAGCCTTGCTTGCCACTGCGTAAGCATAAGAGCCATTCCCCTTAAAAAGTGCATCAACCTTAGTCGAATCAGCCTTTTTAAATGTATCCTCGTCAACAGACAGCTTGCCGGACTTGGAATCCACTGTGATTCCCACCTTCGCAAGCGACTTTGAATTGATATCTGTAAGTGACTTCATAGACTCAAGATTTCTCGAAATCTGCTTTGTCTCGGAATCATCCGCAGCATTAATGAGGCTGTTGTAATCAGACACAAAAGCTGACACCTTCTTGTACGTAGCATCTGTATCGTCCTTGCGGCTGTTTTTGTAAAGAGCCTGCGCCGACTTTACCACGTCCTCTGACTCCGACTCAATGGACGCAAGTGTCTTCGCTGAATCCTTAGATGTAGAAACAGATGATGAGACAAGAGACTGGGCCTTTGAATTAAGGTTATTTCCATAATATGACTTGAGAAGCTTGAAATAGCTGCCACTTCTAATGCCGCTATATGTAGTCATATCCATATTGGCAATAAAAGACGATGCTGCATTGTTGCTTCTACTGCTGCTAAAGCCGGAAAACAGTGTGGATATGGATGACAAATCCCACATTCCTATTCCTCTCATAGTATCACTCCTTTGATAATCATGTAATCCGTTACCTTCTATATATTTTTAATATAGACGCTTTTCCAATTTATGTCAAGATAATATCTGTCGGTATTACCCAGCCCGGTATTACTAACATATGAGCCGGTATTGTCGTCCTTTATATATCCTCTATCTGCCAGTCAACAGGCTCCACTCCATGCTCCTTAAGAAACTCATTGGCTTTACTAAAATGCTTGCAACCAAAAAAGCCTCTGTAAGCCGACAGCGGGCTTGGATGCGGTGCTGTCAATATCAGATGCTTTGGATTTGTAAGCATAGGAATCTTCGACTGCGCCGGACGCCCCCAGAGCATATATACTATAGGTCTGTCCTGCTCATTTACAGCCTCTATGATTGCATCCGTGAACTTCTCCCAGCCGTGTCCCTGATGCGAGTTTGCCTGATGAGCCCTGACGGTGAGTACCGTATTCAAAAGTAAAACACCCTGGTCAGCCCATTTCTTCAGGTATCCGTTATTCGGGATATCACACCCTAAATCGTCGTGCAGTTCCTTGTAGATATTCTGCAGTGATGGTGGAATATCCTTCTGAGACGGAAGCACTGAAAACGACAATCCATGCGCCTGATTGACATTGTGGTACGGATCCTGTCCGAGGATGAGCACCTTCACCTTGTCAAGTGGCGTAAAATGCATGGCATTAAATATGTCATCTGCCGGAGGATATACCACATGTGTGGCATATTCATCTCTCACAAAATTGTACAAATCCCTATAATACGTTTTTTTAAACTCGGCTCCCACAGCCTTTGCCCACTCGCCGTCAAGCATACTCATAATCTTTATCTCCCGCCTATCTTCTGACCGACACACCTTTATCTGCCAGATAATTCTTTAAATCCATAATTTCAAGCTCCTTGTAGTGGAAAAGTGAAGCTGCAAGCGCTGCGTCCGCTTTTCCTTCTGTCAGAGCCTCGTAAAAATGCTCCTTTGTGCCTGCACCGCCCGATGCGATAACCGGAACAGAAACATTATCGGCAATAAGCCTTGTAAGCTCGATATCGTAGCCATCCTTTGTGCCGTCACAATCCATGCTTGTAAGAAGTATCTCTCCTGCTCCAAGCTCATTTGCCTTAACAGCCCACTCAATGGCATCAAGACCTGTATCTATGCGTCCTCCGTTCTTGTATACATTCCAGCCGCTTCCATCAGCACGACGTCTTGCATCGATTGCCACAACCACACACTGACTGCCAAACTTGTCAGCCGCATCACTTATAAGCCGAGGGGTATTTATAGCACTTGAATTTATTGAAATCTTGTCCGCACCCTCTCTAAGCAGTGCCTTAAAATCATCGACTGTTCTGATGCCACCGCCCACCGTGAACGGTATAAACACCTTTTCAGCGACCTTTCTGACCATATCCACAACAGTATTTCTGTTGTCGCTTGACGCCGTAATATCCAGAAAAACCACCTCATCTGCACCTGCCTTATCATAAGCAGCCGCAATCTCAACCGGGTCACCTGCATCTCTTAAATTGACAAAGTTTATGCCCTTCACAACACGTCCGTTATTCACATCCAGACATGGGATTATTCTCTTCGTAAACATATTATGCCTCACCTATCCCTGCAAAATTTTTAAGTATCGAAAGTCCGACTGTGCTGCTCTTTTCCGGATGGAACTGGCAGGCGAACACATTGTTTTTCTCTACAGACGCATGAATGTGTGTGCTGTACTCTGTCGTTGCTGTGACAATTGCTTCATCAGCGGCTTTCAGATAGTACGAATGCACAAAATATACATACGGATGCTCTGAAAGACCTTTAAACAGCCTTCCATTGTTCTGTAAATCAAGTGAATTCCAGCCTATGTGAGGTATTTTAAGTCCTTCCTTATCTGGTATGCGAAGTATCTGTCCGTCAAGCACATGAAGCCCCTCAACGCCCTGACTCTCATCGCTTCCCTCAAATAATAGCTGAAGTCCCAGGCATATGCCAAGAAATGGCTTGTCCATGTCACAAACCTCGTGAATCACCTTGTCCAGCTCGTATTTTTTAAGCGAATTCATTGCATCTCCAAAAGCTCCTACTCCGGGAAGTATTACCTTATCGGCATTTAAAATCTCATGCCTGTCTCTGGTCACAATACTCTCCTCGCCTATAGCTGTAAGAGCCTTTTCCACACTTCGCAGGTTGCCTGCTCCATAATCGATGATTGCAATCATATCATTTTGTCTCCTCTTTAATGCCTAATTCATTTAATTTCTGTGTCAGTGCCAGTGTATAGTCATCTCTATCATCTATATTATATAGAGCAATGGCATCATCATATGATAAGCCATACTGACTGCTCAGGGTATCAGAAATAATGTTTTTAAGCTGCTCAAGCTGCAGCTCACATCCGTATTCCTTTGCATTGTCTGCATTTACAGCACATCGTCCTGCCGCACATACTAAGGAATCCGCTGCCATGGTTACATAGCCTGAATCGCTAAAGCTCTTATAGGCATCATACTTACCTGACACTGATGCAAGCACCGACAGCTTATTGTACAACTGCTTATCGTCACCCGAAAGCTTCAAGCCGCTCAGCCTGCTGTAGGCATTTGTATACAGTTCTATTGAATCAGCTTTATTCTGTCCCAGATCAGCTATTGCCTGATTGTACGTATTCTGAGCATCAGTCACTTTGGAGTTGTTTCCGAGCAAAAAGGTGCATATGAGAACAAACACAACTATCGACATAACAAATACCCAGATTACTATAACAGGTCCCTTAGGAAGCTTAGGTCCCTTCTCCCATCCAATGCGTTCCTTCTTTTCCTTTGGAGCCTTTGGCTTTTTTTCTTTTTTAGGTTTTTTTGGCTTCTTTTCTTTTTTAGGCTTTTTGCCCTTCTTTGGCTTATCTGTGGCTTCGTTTAGCTCTCCGTCAGCATACAGCGCTTCAAGTATCTGCTTATTCTCATCTGAGAGTGTCTTTGCGTCAGTTTCTGCACCTTCTGCTGTGCTCTGTATATCTGTGACATCATCTGACTGCGGCTCTTTTGTAAAAAATGATATTATTCTTTTTAAAAGGCTCTTTTTTTCAGTATCTTGTGCATCAACTGCTGCATCAGCCGTCTCGTGCACTTTCATCTGGCTGCTTGCATAATCATCTATATCAGCCCCTGTCTCACCGGTTTTTCCTTCAAGCAGATCACCGATATTATCCAGACCATCACTACCCAGTATGTCAAGTATATCCTTTGATGCATTTCCTGCCAAATCCGGCTCTCCTATTTCTTCAACCATCTGAGGTTCATTTGTTATTATACTCTCCGGAGTCTCCTCCTGTTTGGGATTCTCAGCCATTTCCGGCATGTTTGCATCCATCATCTCTATCCCAGAATCTGCCGGTGTAAAATTAAATACCGCATCGCTTAGATTATTGTCTGCTTTGTTTTCCTGTTTATCTCCCTGAGTCTCCTGTTCCTTCATCCTGCGGTCAAACTCAGTGAGCATATCATCAAGTGAAGCATCCTTGTCATCAGGAGCCGGAGTCTGTACATTAAGAGCCTGACCCTTGGCCTGCTCATTTTCCCTCTCAAGTTCCTTTTCAAAGTTCGACAGATACTCATCATATGTCTCATTTTCAAGCTCGTCCTCAAACTTTTTGAGGAATTCATCCTGATCAGCCCCAGACATCTTCGTATCTGTATCCTGCAGCTTATTCATTGAATCCAGCAAATTGTCCAGATAGTTTTCTGTCGATTTATCGCTCATTAGTATTCTCCATCTATAATCCATTAAAGGGTGCAGCTAAACAAGCCACACCCCTTGTATCTAAATATATTATGCTTTATCAATCAGCTTGTCAATCGCCTCTACAAGCTTTCCGATTTCAGGCTTTGTAAGCTGTGCGTCTGCTCCAAGCTGTTCACCCTTTTTCCTCATCTCTTCATTTACCAGTGAAGAGAATATGATAACCGGTATATCTCTAAGCTCTGCATCTGATTTTACAAGCTTTGTGAGTCTGTGTCCATCCATGAGTGGCATCTCAATATCAGTTATAATGCAGTCAAGATGCTTTGTAATATCGCCCTTTGCCTGCATAGCCTCTATCACATCCCAGGCCTCCTGACCATTCTCTTCCACTATGAGATTGGTATATCCCGACTTCTTAAGGCACTCGGTGATGAGCTTTGACAATAAAGCCGAATCCTCTGCGATAAGAATTGTAGCATCACTCCTATCTCTTGCCTCCATCTCATCGATATCATTAACCCTAAGTCCTGTCTGTGGACTAATAGAAGCAACTATAGCCTCAAAATCAAGGATAACTATAAGCCTGTCATCCATTTTGATAACACCTGTAGCAGTGCTGCCATGCTCGCCCGTCAGTGTCTCGTCAGGCTTTATGATATTCTCCCACGATACGCGGTGTATACCGATAACCTGATCTACATGAAATGCCACATTGAGTTTGTTAAAATTCGTAATGATAAATAAGCCTTTTTCATCCGTCTGTGGCAGATTAAGACAATTCTTTAAATTGATAACCGTAATCATTGTGTCACGTGGCATAAATATTCCCTCAACACTCGGATGAGTATTCGGAACAGGAGTGACCGGCATATATTGCAAAATCTCTCTGATCTTTGCGACATTGATTCCGTAGTGATTGTCTCCCAACGTGAATTCAAGCACTTCAAGCTCGTTTGTTCCTGACTCCAATAATATGTTCGTATCCATAATACAACCTCCACCTCTTAGTAATCTAAGTATATCATATGTTTTATAATTCAATCAAACTTTTTTCGTTATCTTTTATAACCGACATCTTAATATTGTCACATGCCGTACCCTGAGGTATCTTGAAAAGCAGCACCACATCAACCGCATCGTGCGCCTTTACGGTTCCCTGAAAAGTATTAAGGGAATATGTAAGGAATGTGCCCTCAGCCGTGTATTCCTTTCCATCGGGGAAAGTGGCTTTATATGTCCTGGCATTGCCAAACATATCAACATTTATATCCTCGTCTGTCGGATTTTTAAGAGTGAATTTCATAACCGCAAAAGTATTACCGCTTCCTGCCGTTATAGAATAGTATGAGCCCTCATTGTACACATCTGACTCGTTTACTCCATCATATGTAATTTCAAGGCTGCCGTAGCCTGTTGCCTCGGCAAGTGACACCTTCTTTTCCTGCGTGGCAGAAGGCTCTTTCTGCGAATTGCTGCTCTTATCATTTCCAGCTTCAGATGTCTTATTATCCTGCGAAAGTGAATTATCAGGTGACGCCTCGTCCACTTTCTCAGTGTCGTCAGCATCCTCCATATCCCCACGTTTCTCCGTAGCGTTAGTCATGCCATCCTGCTGGTATATATTGTGTTTTGCAACAACATATGCTGAATAATTAGCGATAAGGCCTTGTTCCGCATCAGTCATATCATATAATTTTGTTCCGCAGCCTGTCAACGTTATAATTGCTGTAAATGCCACAGCTGCCATTTTTATATTTCTTCCCATCATTGCAATAAACCCATTCTTATTCTATGACTTTTATCCTAATAATACATATAGTAACACATTTATTGATTGTTTGCAATAAATAACTCAAGTTCAAACCAGAATTCTACACCATCCTTGTGATTTATGACACCATACCCTCTGTGATGCAGTTCCATAATTGCCTTTACTATAGACAGTCCTATGCCGCTTCCGCCATATTCCCTTGTTCTGGCCTTGTCCACCTTATAGAACTTATTCCATATATTTTCTATATCCTTATCAGGTATCGGCTCTCCCGTGTTAAACACGCTGACCCTCACACGGTCGCTGTACATGCTGTATGATACAGTGATAGTACCACCTCTTGTGCAGTGATTTATCGCATTGCTGATATAGTTTGTCACAACCTCTTCAATCTTGTATATATCACCGCTCACATATACGGAATCAGTGCGGTCAAACTCAATTGCAGCCTCATTTTTCTGTGCCAGAAGCTTAGATGAGTCTATAACCCCTCTGACAAGCGGTGTCAGATCAAACCTCGTCATCTCAAGCACATCACTGCCATCCTCCAGATGATTGAGAGATAAAAGCTTCATAACCATGCGGTTCATCTTGTCAGTCTCGTCCATGATGACATCACAGTAGAAGTTACGGCTCTCATCATCGTCATTTACGACCTCTTTGAGCCCCTCAGCATAGCCTGAGATCAGAGCAAGCGGAGTTTTTAACTCATGTGACACATTTGACAAAAACTCCTTTCTCATCTCATCAATCTCTTCTTTTTTCTTTATATCACGCTGTAATTCATTGTTTGCCACCTTTAGTCTTGTGATGGTCTGCTCAAGTGTCTGCGACAGCTCATTCATATGCTCACCAAGCACATAAAGCTCCTTTGCACTGTTTTCCGTATCAATGTACTTCGCATCAAAATCAAGCTTCGCCATCCTTGTCGACAGCTCAGTCATATTTCTTATCGGCCTGGTCATGTTGCGAGCAACAATATATGCCATAAACACTCCCACAACAATAGCAGCCACTGTGCCTATTGCAAAAAAGCGGTTCGATATGGACACGCTCTCCTTAATGCTCTCAAGCGGTGTCTTCATGTATACAAAGTTACCGTCAATCAGTCTGTTATTTATGATGATATACTCTGTCCCCAGCCTTTTATCCTTCTGCCTTGTCATATTCAGGTTGTTGTAGTCTGCCGAATACGACGACATGCTTGCCTCCAAAAGCAGCTGGAATATTTCCTGATTGTCAGTGGTTCCCTCAATGATGACCTTACCGTATTTGTTGAACACAACCGCATCTATATTGGCGCCAACGCATTTCTTTTCAAATGCTACAGCAAACGTATCATCTGAAAGTTTATCATTTTTTGCAGCCAGGTCCACCATTTTGTATACCGCAAGCATCTCTTTTTCCTTGTTATATACATAATACTTTTCCAGCAGTGTGTTATTAGCCATCCAGAACACGCCTACTATCAGAAGTACAATGAATGAAATCACAAACGTAAGCTGCGTGGATAGCGTTTTTTTCTTTTTCATGGTGACACCTCTTATCCCGAATCCATTAGTCCTAAGCTTAACACTTACTGTATCTCGAACTTATATCCCACACCCCAGACAGTCTTTATATAGTCGCCTTTAGCGCCCATCTTGCTTCTTAATTTCTTCACATGTGTATCAATAGTCCTCGCATCGCCAAAATAATCATAGCTCCACACACTGTCAAGTATGCGCTCCCTGGTAAGAGCAATCCCCTGATTGCTCATAAAGTAATCCAAAAGCTCAAATTCCTTTACCGAAAGTTCAATATTCCTGCCATCAATAGCTACAGTGTGCGCCGTCTTGTCCATAACAATACCACCGGCCTCGCTTATTACTGCCTCCTTGCCCAGTTTATTCGCCCTGCGAAGGAGAGCATTTACCCTGGCCACCAGTATCTTTGGAGAAAATGGCTTTGAAATGTACTCATCAGCACCAATGTCAAAGCCGTTTAATTCATCACGCTCATCGCCCTTAGCTGTAAGCATAATAATCGGCACCTTTGAAGTCTGTCTGATTTCACGGCATACCTCAAAGCCATTTATCCTTGGCATCATTATATCGAGCACCAGCAGTGCTATGTCCTTCTGCTGATAAAATATATCAAGTGCCTCCTCGCCGTCTCCGGCCTCAAGTACCTCGTACCCTTCCCTTGCAAGAAAATCATGCACGAGCTTTCTCATCCTGCTCTCGTCATCTACCACCAGTATCTTTATTTTGTCCACTCTGTTGCATCCTGCCTTTCATCCAGTGCTTTTTCCCTCTCTTCTACTGCCTTTTCCCTTTTTTCAAGCTCCTTCTGCCAGTTTTCATATTTGTCTATCAGCTCATTCTCGTAGTCCACCACATACGGACTGTGTCCACTCACATATGTGATGCCAAACATAACAGCTATGGCAGCCGATAATACAATAGTAAAAAACAATGCCACATGGAACTTTTTCTTATAGCCTTCCGTCTGTTTTTTTACCTCGACAACCGCTTTTTTATCCTCAGGAATATAAATCGGACGGATATCCTCATTCTTGATATATGGGATTGTATGCAGATATTCCTGCAGTTCAACAAGAAACGATAGCCCTACAGGAGTAAAAAAATACCCCGGCTTGTTAAGCCTTAAATACAGCTTGTATACCGTATCCGGGTCAGACATATCAGTCTGATCCTTTATATATCGTATTCCGTCACTTTCTTTTTTAGCCTGCCTTGCCTCTTCCTTTGTCTGAAACTCAAACCCATCAACTACATACATCATATTCCCTCTTTCTAATCATCGCGCTCTGCAATCTCACCCGAACGATATGCCGCAATGAGA
>ENA-OYXG01000316-OYXG01000316.1-human-gut-metagenome-genome-assembly--contig:-NODE-316-length-15520-cov-12.168962_pt1 | contig 15520 bp, 9 predicted proteins | sample MGYA00244216_ERZ653419 | MGnify/ENA primary metagenome ERZ653419 (study PRJEB26926, sample SAMN06164917) | human gut metagenome | biome: ENVO:00009003; feature: ENVO:2100002; material: ENVO:00002003... | reverse complement strand
CGGTGAAGTAAGTGGACCAATCGTCGAATACATTGGTCACAGTCACTACAACCGGCTCTGTCTTGATAATTTGATTGGCGGAAATACCCATATAGTAGATGGAATAGTCTGCATTGGATTCCATGATGACCGTAGCGTTGTCCGTGACCAGTGTCTTACTTTGTTTACTTCCTTCGTCCCCCCATTCTATGTGCCATGAACCGCCAATGTCCGGGCGGGAGTTTTTCAGGGCGATATACTGGTCGCCTTCCACTACTCCGTCTTGGTTGGGGAAGGGTTGGGTAATGGATATGGCAGCTTGTAATGCCTCTTTGGTAATGGGCGTACCGGCATCAGTCACATATTTGTCTCGCAAGTCTTCGTCTTCGATAGGATCGCATGCAGTAACGATGAAGGCTGAAGCAAGCATTGCTATCAATATTTTTGTTACTTTCATATTGTCTTTATTTATAGGTTAATACTCTTACATATTGTTCCAATCCGAGAACTGGGCAGATGCATCCCAGCCTGGATTCTGCTCAAGGACTCCATTGGAGATGTCGATTTCGTCTTGCGGAATGGGCCAGTAGCCTTGGGTTGCTTGTAGGCGTTTCTTATAGTCGAATTTTACCATCGGTACCACCGTAGCGGCATTTATTATATTGAACCCGGTCTGTTTGTTGAGTATGTCACCGGCTTCCTCAAGTGAAGGACCCGACCAGCGAAGGATATCCCACCAGCGGATGGACTCGAATGCAAGTTCCCAGCGGCGTTCCTGCTTGATGGCTTCCAGGGAGTAGGCCACCGGAGCCAAGTGGGAGCGGGCACGTACCTTGTTCAGACCCGTAGCGTCTTGTTTCAGCTCGGACTGCATGAGCAGAACGTCGGCAAAACGGATATGAATCAAGTCGGCAATTTGGAGTAGCTGTTGGGATGTCTGCGAAGATATTCCGGGGAACATCTGCTTGCCGAAAGGTTCGATTTTGCCTTCATTGTAGGAATTGATATTGATGTATTTTTTCTGGAAATAGCCGGTTTGTTCATAGTAACGATAGGATACGGTATATTCCGGTTCACCCTCGTCCATGGTGCAGTCCATCAGCACATTGCCGGCAACATTCGGATCAAGTGCTTTGTACGACCATATGGAACCGGTCAGACGGGGATCCTCCTTGTAACCGTCCGTATAGGTCTGCTTGGCGGCCCAGTCTTTCCATTCGTTGACCATGGCCGGAGATACTGGGCCAGCTCCCCAACCGGTGCCGAAGGGGTAGCTGTCTTTGTTGGAATAGTTGTCGGCAGACGGTGAATAGAATTGGGCGCAAGTGTTGGAGAACCAAGTATAGGTCCAGTCGGATTTCAGGTTATGCTTGTTGGCGAACAAAGTTTCGTCGGAACTGTTTCCTTCCCATTTCAGGTTATGGTTGATGACGTATTGGTAACGGAACCCTTCGGTATTGTCTTCGGTAGCATCGTTGGTATAGGCCCAAATGTTGCGTTGGTCGGACACCAGTTTATGACCGGAGTTGTTAACACAGTCATATATCCAAGAGATGACCTCCTCTTTGGTAGTTCCGTTGGGAAGCTCGTTTTTTTCGTAGCGTCCGGTATAGAAAAGGAATACACGTGCCATCATGGCTTCGGCGGCATATTTTGTAGCGTGTCCGGTCATGTCTGAGCCTTTCGGATAAATCTTTGCGGGCATCATTTCGATAGCGTTTTTCAAGTCTGCTGCAATCTGGGCGTAGATTTCGTCTACGGATGCACGCGGCAGGTTGGTACTTTCCAGTGTGGTGCGTAAAGGAACTCCGCCAAAAACTTGTGCCAGTTCATAATAAGCCATGGCACGCAGGAAGTAGGACTCACCGAAAAGCCGGTTGCGTTCGCTCTCGCTGGACCATGATTTCACGTTCTCCATTGTGTTGATGGCATTGTTGGCACGGTTGATAAGGGTGTAGCAACGGTCCCAGATGCCGGCAAATGTATTCAGATTGCCACTGTACATAAGGAAGTTGGTGGCACAGTTGTTGGAGTAGGAGAGGTTGCCTCCCAGACAGTCGTCACCTGCCAACTGGGCAATGTAATACTGGGAAGAGGTTTCAGGACTTTCAAACAACAGATGGGCGTATATGGCCGTCACCATCTCTTGGGCATCCTTTTCTGTCTCCGGGAAGTTGGCGGTTGTCTTTTCGGTCAGAAGTTCCGAATCGAGGAAGTTTTCGCATCCTGAAAGAAGAATCAGTATTGCTGATGCTATGAATAATATCTTTTTCATAATTTCTTCGGTTAATTAGAATTTTACATTTAAGCCTATCATATAGGTACGTGCACTGGGGTAGTAGCCCAGGTCGATGCCTGATGCCCAACCATAATCGTCGCCACCGTAACCGATTTCCGGGTCCATACCGGAATAGCCGGTGAAGGTAAAGAGGTTCTGTGCGGTCAGATACAGGCGCAGCTGTTGTACCGGTAACTTTTTGAATGCTTTCTTGAAGTCGAATCCCACAGTGATGTTCTTTATCTTGAGATAGTCTCCATCTTCGATATAAATGTCTGATACTCTGTTCCAGTTGGAGCTGGAAGCGCTGGACAGTCTCGGGAACTTGTCGGACGTACCTTCGCCGTGCCAGCGTTGGAATATCTCTGCTGTATAGTTATTCAAGGGTGAGGAGGAGAAGTCACGATAACACTTCAGAATCTGCTGGCCGAATGCGCCGTAAGTAGTGATTGAGAAGTCAATGGCCTTCCAGCTGGCATTCAGGGAAAGTCCCATTGTCAGGTCGGGATTCGGGTTACCTATCATAGTACGGTCATTGGCATCGAGCGTACCGCTATTGTCGGTGTCTGCCCAGATTACGTCACCCGGCTGTGTCTTGTCGCCATTTAGTTTCGGACCTTTGTAGTTGTCTATCTGTTCCTGGTTCTGGAATATGCCGTTACTCTTGTAGCCGTAGAAGTAGCCGATGGGTTTGCCTACTTCAGCACGGAAGCACTCTTCGGCTCCTTCCCACAGAACGCTGCCGCTACCGTGGATGATTCCGTCTTTGTTGGCAATCTTGGTCACTTCATTCTTGTTGTGAGTCAGGGTCAGGTTGGCTCCATATTGGAAATCCTTTCCGATGTTGTCGTTCCAGTGGAGTCCTACTTCAATACCCGTGTTCTTTACATTGCCGCCATTGACGGACACTGCATTGGCACCGAAGGAAGAGAGTACCGGAGCCGTAACCAGCCAGTCTCTGGTATTTTTGTTATACCAGTCGAATTCAAAGCCCAGGCGGTTGTTCAAGAAGCGTGCATCGATACCGAAATTCAACTGCTCCTGTGTTTCCCAGGTAAGGTCCGGGTTGGTCAGTCGGTAGGCGTATGAACCGGTACTGATGAGGTCCATGGAGTCACCGAAAGGATAACCGCCATATCCATTGTTGGAAGTTATCAGTGAAAGATATTGGAAAGTAGATACATTACAGTTACCATTTTGCCCCCAGGAAGCGCGTAGCTTTAAGAAGTCCAGCCATTTGATTCCTGACATGAAGGACTCGTTGCTGATAACCCATCCGGCGGATACTGAAGGGAAGTATCCCCAGCGGTGTCCGCGGGCAAAAGTGGAGGAACCGTCCGCACGCATGATGACAGAAGCCATGTATTTCTCCTGGTAGTTGTAGTTGACGCGTCCGAAGAAGGAAGCGATGGAACCTTCCCCGTTAGGCTTGCCAGTCAAGGAGGACACACTGTTGGCGGTCAATGGAACATTGGATAAATAAGCGTGCTTGAAGTCATAGAAGTTTGAGCCTATGGCTGAACCGCTCATTTCTTCTCCTATACCCCATTTTTCCATACTCTGACCTACCAGGATGTCGATGTTGTGGTCATCGATATTGAAGATGTAGTTGGCTGTATTGTCCCATGACCAACGGTTATACATAGACATGGATTGGGTAACCTTGTCTTCTGCGTTGTTGAGTGACGCACTCAGATAATCGAATCTCGGCAAATAGGAACGATAACTGGAGGCTCCCATGATGTAGCCGAACTGGCTCTTGATACGCAGGTTCTTGATGGGTTGCAGTTCTGCATAGAAGCTGCTCTGCATGTAATGGGACTTGCTTAGGTTCTGGTTCATATAGTAGTCCAGATAAGCTATCGGGTTTTTATTGGCTCCGTTGGAGATATCCCATTTGTAGTTGTCTTTTTCCTGGTCTGCGTAGAGGTAGTAGCCTCCGTCTGAATTGTAAGGGTGCATCAACGGGCTCATGATGAGCATATTGTGCACTCCGTTCCAATAAATGCCGCCGGTTCCGAATGAACCTTGCGTTTGCGAATATTTGTAGTTGATGGTTTCGCCCACTTTCAGGAAGTCAAGATTGCCTTTTTTCATGACTACGTGGTCCGAGTTGACGCGGAAGTTGTAGCGGTTCATTTCAGGAAATTCGCCGGGAACTCCCATGGTGGCTTCTTGGTTGGTGTATGAAATACCTATGGCATATCTGGAACGGTCTGTTCCTCCGGTGATGTTGACTGCGTGGTTCTGTACCAATGCATCTTCATTCAGCACTTCCTTCAGCCAGTTTGTCCCTTTCCATGTTCCGTTCTGTATGGCCTGCAAATCCCTTTCCGGAATATAGGTCGCCCAGTTGTACGGACTCAATCCGTCCATTACACGGCCTTCATCCTGCATCATCATGTACTCTTGGGCATTGAGGATAGTAGGGATTTTGTAGAGGTTCTGCACGCCGACATAGCCGTCGTAACTGACTTCGGCAACACCGGTTTTACCTCGTTTGGTGGTAATCAGGATAACGCCGTTGGCGGCACGCGCACCATAGATGGCGGCGGAAGCGGCATCCTTCAAGACGTCCAAAGATTCAATGTCACTCGGGTTCAGCCCGTCGATGCTACCGTTGGCAACTCCATCTACCACATAAAGCGGGGAGAAGGTTCCGGTAGTACCGATACCGCGGATATTCACCTTAAAGCCCGAACCCAGGAAGCCGTTGTTTTGCGTGATGTTGACACCCGGTGACTGGCTCTGCAAAGCGCCCAGGGCATCCACAGTGTTCAGCTTGGCTATGTCTTCCCCTTTCACTTGTACAGTGGCGCCGGTGACAAGTTTCTTTTTCTGTACACCGTAACCGACAACAACTACTTCATCCAGTAGTTTGGAATCTTCTGTAAGGGTGATTTTCATGTTGGCATCTGCTTTGGCTTCCTGCGTCTTATAGCCGATGTAGGAAATGACCAGGGTGGCACCTCTTTTTACGTTTAGCGAGAATTTACCGTATAAGTCGGTAGTAACTCCATTGGTAGTACCTTTTTCCAAGATACTTGCTCCGATGATAGGCTCTCCATTCTGGTCGACAACAATACCGCGGGCTGTTTGTGCCTGCATCTGTTCTGTCACTCCGAATGAATTTTCCGAATAGGTCTCTATTGCCATGATTTTGCTGCTTCCTATAAATAGGGAGGCGATGGCAATTGCTGTGAGGATTTTGTTGTTCGATGTTCCTCGTTTACGATTTTCATTCATAATAGATGTTTTTTGTTTAAGCTAATGGATCTCAAAATAAATAGGTTGAATAGAAGATGACACTAATAGTGTTTTGGGGCTTTCGGGTAAATCATAGGCATTCATTGTTTTTCTAAGGTTACTATATATAATATGGTATATTCTTGGTTAATATATGTTGTTTGTTCATTTGCAAAACTTGTTGTATCTTTGCAACCGGATTTAAAATGTATGATGCCGTGAATAACGGTCGTGTATTCTAGAACACCACGTAAAAAACAGGAGTATGAAACAAAAAGTATCTGTACCTTTTATGTTGCTGGGCATTCTGTTCAATGTATGCTTGATTGCAGCCAATCTTCTTGAGACTAAAGTTATCCAGTTTTTGGGTATTACCGTAACAGCCGGATTGCTGGTCTTTCCTGTTTCTTATATTATCAACGATTGCATTGCCGAGGTTTGGGGCTTTCGTAAAGCTCGTCTGATAATCTGGAGCGGTTTTGCCATGAACTTTTTTGTGGTAATGCTGGGACTGATAGCCGTGGCATTGCCTGCCGCCCCTTTCTGGGATGGTGCCGCGCATTTCAATTTTGTCTTTGGAATGGCTCCCCGTATTGTCATAGCTAGTCTGACGGCATTCTTGGTGGGCTCTTTTCTGAATGCCTACGTAATGAGCCGCATGAAACTGGCAAGCAACGGGCGTAATTTCTCCGCACGTGCCATTTGGTCGACGGTGGTTGGTGAGACGGCAGACTCGTTGATTTTCTTTCCGGTGGCGTTCGGAGGAATCATTGCATGGCGGGAGTTGCTGGTGATGATGTGTATCCAGATTCTGCTGAAGTCCATGTACGAGGTATTGATACTGCCTGTGACTATCCGTGTGGTAAAAGCTATTAAGCGGATAGACGGTAGTGATGTCTATGATGAAGGCATCTCCTATAAAGTATGGAAAATAGGCGATATTTAAAGCCCCTTACCCGTAGTGAGGGGAAATCAGTTATTATGTCAAACAAATAATAAGCAATGCCCTCTCTGTTTCCCTCCCTACGGGGGAGGGAAACAGAGAGGCTTTTAACAAGATGAATAGGGACACTGCTTTGGTGGTATTCAGTGGCGGGCAGGACTCGACCACTTGCCTCTTTTGGGCAAAACGTGAATTTAAGAAAGTGTATGCGCTGAGTTTTCTGTATGGACAGAAGCATCAGAAGGAAGTGGACTTGGCGAGGGCCATTGCCCGTAAGGCAGGTGTGGAGTTCGAAGTAATGGATGTTTCCTTTATCGGCCGGCTTGGACATAACTCATTGACAGATGCCGGCATGGAGATGGACCAGGAGAAGCCGGCAGACAGCTTTCCGAATACTTTTGTGCCGGGACGCAATCTGTTTTTCCTGAGTATAGCCGCCGTCTACGCCCGCGAGCGGGGAATTAATCATATTGTGACGGGGGTGTCGCAGACCGATTTCAGCGGTTATCCCGATTGCCGGGATGCTTTCATCAAGTCGCTTAACGTGACGCTGAACCTGGCTATGGACGAGCAATTCGTACTGCACACACCACTGATGTGGATTGACAAAGCGGAGACCTGGGCGCTGGCAGACGAGCTTGGAGTGCTCGAACTTATACGCCACGAAACGCTGACTTGTTATAACGGTATCCCGGGAGATGGTTGTGGACACTGCCCGGCATGCACGTTGCGCAGAGAAGGATTGGAAAAGTTTTTGGCTTCTACTAAATGAGGCACACTTGTATCACTAAAAATATATGGCTATGACAGAATTGAAAGACCAACTTTCCCTTTTGGGGAGAAAGACAGCATACCGTCAGGACTATGCTCCCGAAGTATTAGAGGCATTTGATAACAAGCATCCCGGCAATGACTACTGGGTGCGTTTCAACTGCCCCGAATTCACCAGTCTTTGTCCCATCACGGGACAACCGGACTTTGCGGAAATCCGTATTTGCTATATCCCCGATGTCAAGATGGTGGAGAGCAAGAGCCTGAAGCTCTATCTGTTCAGTTTCCGCAATCACGGAGCTTTCCACGAAGATTGCGTGAACATCATAATGAAAGACCTCATTCATTTGATGAATCCTAAGTATATCGAGGTGACGGGTATCTTTACCCCGCGTGGCGGCATCTCTATCTACCCGTATGCCAATTACGGACGTCCCGGCACGAAGTTCGAGCAGATGGCGGAGCATCGTTTGATGAACCGTGAATAAGATGCTGTATCTGATGGCTCCTATAAATAGAAGGGGGGCTGTTAGGACAGGTAATTTTTGCATCACTATATTCTATATCCTTGTCTACTGACCTTTAGTTTCTTGTTTGCTAATTTTTATTCGTCCGACAGTTGTTGCATTATCGTCCAACAGCTGTCGGACGATAATTAAACAGCCGTCGGACGATAATGTAACGGTTGTCGGACGAATAGTTTTTAGTAAATGAGAAGTTAGTCTGTCTTTATTCATCGGCTAATATAAGGCTTCTCTATCATTAGTTTTGCTACATCTTTATTTTCTCTTTTACGATTATCCGCATAAATGCCGCTGACGAATAAGAAACTGTTTTGATTTTATTATTTAAGAGATTTCCTCAGCACCTTCCGAGCTCGTTTTCATTTTTTTTATCTGTTTTATTATTGATAATACCTATCAATGGTGATTGCATGGTATGATATATACGATAAATCCACTCCATATAATTACCTACAATAAGCGATTGCACAGCTGGATGTTAATAATGACCTTTGCACCGGTTTACTAACAACATTATAATTATTATAAAATTGAAAGCATATACATTTAAATTCTCGCTGCTGTTTCTCCTTCTGTTGGCTTCTCTGTCTGTACATGCGCAGAGGAGAGGAGGGATGATTTCTGGTAGAATCATTTCTACGGAAAAAGAAACGGTGGATTTTGCGACTGTTTATCTGAAAGGGACGAGTTATGGAGGAACCACGAATCAGGAAGGCCTCTATCACATCAAGGCGCCTGCCGGCGACTATACGCTGGTGGTGTCTGCCGTAGGTTATACAAAGGTGGAGAAAAAGGTGAAACTGGTCAATGATGAGCGGATGAAGCTGAACATAACCATCGCTCCCGAAACGCAACAGCTGGACGAGGTGACTATCGTTTCTACCGGAGTAAGCCGGGTGAAGAGGTCGGCATTCAATGCTGTGGCAGTCGATACAAAGGAACTCCAGAACACCACGAAGAATCTGAGCGATGCCTTGACCAAGGCTCCGGGCATGAAACTCCGTGAGTCGGGTGGGGTAGGTTCGGATATGCAGTTGATGCTGGACGGTTTTAGCGGAAAGCACGTCAAGGTGTTCATTGACGGTGTGCCGCAGGAAGGTGTGGGAAGCTCCTTCAGCCTGAACAATATTCCGGTGAGCTTTGCCGACCGTATAGAGGTATATAAGGGTGTAGTTCCCGTGGGCTTCGGTACGGATGCCATTGGCGGTGTCATCAATATTGTTACCAACAAGAAACGCCGGAACTGGTTCCTGGATGCTTCTTATTCTTACGGCTCGTTCAATACCCACCGCTCATACGTTAACTTCGGACAGACTTTCAAGAACGGTTTCAGCTATGAAATCAATGCCTTTCAAAACTACTCGGACAACGATTATCATGTAGATGCGCCGGTAAAGGATTTTGAGACGGGCAGTTTCAACGAAAGTGAGAAGGTGCGCGTGAAGCGTTTCAATGATACTTACCACAACGAAGCCATTGTGGCCAAAGCGGGTATTGTGGACAAAAGTTGGGCAGACCGGCTGATGTTCGGTTTCACCTATTCGCACATGTACAAGGACATACAGACCGGTGTACGCCAGAAGACAGTCTTCGGGGAAAAGCACCGCTTTGGCCATTCACTGATGCCTTCGATGGAATACAGCAAACGCAACCTGATAATCAAGGGGCTGGATATGGTGCTGACAGCCAACTACAATCGCAATGCCACTACGAATGTGGATACTGCCCGCTACGAATACAACTGGCTTGGTGAGAAACATCCGCTGAACAGCCCCGGCGAACAGTCCCGCCAGTATTCCCGTGCCGATAATGACAATTGGAACGGTACATTGACCTTGAATTACCGCATTGCGAGGGTCCACATGCTGACTTTCAATCATGTGTTGAGTGCATTCCAGCGTGATAATACTTCACTGTTGGCGGTGGAAGAACAGACGGATGCCATTGCCAAGCAGACCCGCAAGAATATCTCCGGTTTGTCATACCGCCTGATGCCTTCCGAAAAGTGGAACTTCTCGGCATTCGGCAAATACTACCGCCAGTATGTGGCAGGACCTATGGCCGAGGATGATACCGGTAGTAATTATGTACGCACCAGCCGTACGGTAGACTCTTGGGGATATGGTGCTGCCGGAACCTACTTCATCCTGCCCGGTTTGCAGGCGAAGCTCTCTTATGAAAAAGCTTACCGTCTGCCCACTATCGAAGAGATGTTTGGTGACGAAGATCTGGAGAGTGGAGACATCGGCATCCGTCCCGAGAAAAGTGACAACATCAACTTGAACCTGAGTTATTCCCGGAGTTTTGGAAAACATTCCGTCTACGTGGAAGGCGGTGTGGTATACCGCAATACGAAGGATTATATCCAGCGCAATATCCAGGACTTGAGCGGAGGAAAAGAAGGGGCCACTTATACCAACTACGGCAAGGTGCTGACGAAGGGATACAATGTATCGGCACGCTATGGCTTCGGACGCTGGCTGAGTGTGGGCGGCAACTTCACGCAGATGAATGTGCGTGACAATGAGAAGATGCAAATCGGCAGTACCGGCAACTCTGTGGAAAATCTCGGTTACAAGGCACGCATTCCCAATGTGCCCTATCAGTTTGCTGATTTTGACGTAAACTTCTATTGGCGCGACCTCTGGAAGAAAGGGAATATGCTGTCCGTGACTTACGACAACCAGTACATGCACAGCTTCTCCTACTATTCGCAGGCCATCGGTAGCAAGAACAAGGATTTCATGGTACCCGACCAGTTCTCCCATAACCTGACATTGAGCTATAGTCTGAAGAATGGCCGCTATAATATCTCGTTTGAATGCCGCAACTTCACGAACGAGGATTTGTACGACAATTTCAGTCTTCAGAAAGCCGGGCGTGCGTTCTATGGCAAGGTACGTGTACATTTTGGTGATTAATAAATATAATGGTTTTAATAGGTGTAATTAATAAGAAGAACAAATGAAGAAGAATTATCTTTTGTCCGGCCTCTTGGCAATGGCAATGACCGGAATGGCTTTAATTTCTTGTACAGACACAGACGAACCGGGTTCCGGCTCCGGTTCCGGTTCAAAGGGTAACTATGTGATAGCTGCCACGGCTACAGTTTCAGGTAGCTCCGTTCCTGTCCTGCTGACAGCCGAGTCACTGGAAAGCGGTGAAATTACTGCTGCCGGCAATGGCCTTGTGAACGATGGGGCTACTTACTGGGTGTTCTACGGAAACAAATATCTGTATGCCTTGAATTATCACCAGGGAAATGCAGGCACTACCCAGTCGTTCATTATGAATACAAACGGTGAACTGGAAAAACGTAGCCAGGAGTATAACGTCAATCGTTTCACTACCTACGGCTATTATGACCAATTTATAATGACGACTTCTACCGGCGACGGCCCTACGGAACTGAATGATGCAAATGGATATACTCCCCAATCTTTTTTGATTTCCTATCTGGATGTCGAGAAACAGACTTATACAAAGAACTCGGTAACAAAGGATACTCCATTTCTTGCCGAAAATTTCCTTGAAAATGGTGAATACGTAACACTGGCCGGTATAGAACAAGTGGGCAGTAAGGTTTATGCAGCAGCCATTCCCATGGGGCTTAGCCAGTATGGTTGCATGCAGAAGAATGAAGACGGTAGTTACAAGTGGGTGCTTTCCGGTAATGAGGATTTAATAAAGACAGAATCCGGCGGGCAGGGTAGCGGTGCCTATGAGAAGGACGAATTGCAATGGACCCAGTATCCTAATGAATGCCATATCGCTATCTTTGGTGATCAGACACTGAATTCTCATAAGGTCATCACTACAGACAAAATCAGTTATGCTGCCGGACGCATGAAGTCACAGTACTACCAGATGAACTGGCTTGCCGACGACGGCTATGTATATGTATTTTCTCCGAGCTATGCCAAGACCATGAGTGATTCGCGTCAGCAGACTACATTGCCTGCTGGAGTTGTACGCATCGATACCAAAGCAGAGGAATTTGATGCCGCCTATTACTATAATCTTGAAGAGAAAGCCAATGGCGCCTCTTTCTTGCGCACTTGGTATATTTCAGGTAATTATTTCCTGTTGCTGATGTATGATAAGGCAATTACGGCATCAGACAAGGTTGCCAACCAACTTGCCGTCTTCAATGCCTCCACCGGAGCTTTGACTTATGTGAACGGCCTTCCAAGCGATGTCTCCGGCTTTGGTAATACCCCGTACATGGAAAATGGCAACGCATATGTGGCAGTCACTACCTCTTCCGGCTATCCTGCCATCTATAAGGTAGACCCTGCCAATGCAACAGCTACCAAGGGTCTGGTTGTCAATGCAACCCAACTGAACGGTGTAGGTAAACTGGAATAAAGCTCCTATGAAGAAAGTTTTTCGTAAAATACATTTATGGCTTTCAGTCCCCTTCGGGCTACTGATTACCCTTATCTGTTTTTCCGGAGCCATGCTGGTATTCGAGACGGAGGTGATGGAGCTCTGCCGCCGCGACCTCTACTATGTGGAGAAAGTCGGGCCGGCATCGCTTCCCATGGGCAAGGTGGCCGAAAAAGTGGCCGCTACTCTGCCGGATAGTGTTTTTGTGACGGGTGTCACAGCCTCGTCTGCTCCGGAGCGTGCCTGGCAGGTGAACCTTTCCAAACCTCGTCGTGCTTCCGTCTATGTAGACCAGTATACGGGTGAGATAAAGGGCAAGTATGAACGTGCGCCGTTTTTCACGACCATGTTCCGCCTGCATCGCTGGTTGCTGGACAGCATGAAGCCCGATGGAGGCATCTTCTGGGGAAAAATGATTGTGGGCACTGCCACGCTGATGTTTGTCTTTGTCCTGATATCGGGCATTGTCATCTGGTGGCCCCGTACAAAAAAGGCTTTGAAGAACAGTTTGAAGATTGTTTCCGGTAAGGGTTGGTGTCGGTTCTGCTATGACCTGCATGTGGCAGGCGGTATGTACACGCTGGTTCTTCTGTTGGTAATGGCGCTTACGGGACTGTCATGGTCTTTCTCCTGGTACCGCACCGGCTTCTACAAAGTTTTCGGAGTGGAAACCACGCAAGGGGGTGGAGGACATGGTGCTTCGGCACAAACTGCTGCCCAGGGAGGAGAACGGGCTCAAGGCCGGTCTGGTGGCAGACCAGGAGGTGAGCATCGTGAAAGAAATTCTTTCTCTCCTTTTACAAGCTGGCAGAAGGTTTACGAAGAACTGAAGGAACTCAATCCTGATTATAAACAGATTACCGTGTCCAAAGGCTCTGCTACGGTTTCTTTCAATCGGTTGGGCAACCAGCGTGCTGCCGACCGCTATACGTTCAATCCCCGTAGCGGTGAAATCACCGGGGCTACCTTATATAAGGATGCCGACGCTTCAGGAAAAATCCGTGGCTGGATATTCTCCGTTCATGTAGGCAGTTGGGGAGGGCTGACCACCCGTATATTGAGTTTTCTTGCCGCTTTGGTAGGGGCCAGCTTGCCGCTGACGGGCTATTATCTTTGGATTCGCAGATTGGTTCGGAAAGGCAGTAGGAAAGCGAACATGCAATTAAAGAAAGTTGCTTAGAAAAAGCAGGCAATTTTATAAAAGGATGAAGATGTCCGCAAGATGCGCAGGCGTGCGTGTTTTGTGGGCGTTTTTTTATAAATACTTTTGGGCGGAGATTTCATTTATCCGCATTTCCTTCTCTTCTATCCGGATGCATCCTTCGCTTGCCAGCTCCGATAAGGCACGTGCTAGCGAGGGACGAGCCACTCCCAGTATTTGTGCCACTTCCTGCTGGTTGAGTATCGTGCCATGCATGCGTAGATAGTTCAGTATGCGCGATTTTAGGCTTTGCAGGGCAAAGGCATTCAGCTTTTTGGAGAGAAACAGAGTTCTGTCCGATACCAGTTGCAGAAAGTTGCGCATCACAGTGGGGTGTCGATGCAGGAATTCCAGGAAGACATTCTTGTTTATGATGAGTATCTCACATTTCTCTTTTGCTTCGATATTTACCGGGAAGCGGTTTTCGGAGGCAAAGACAAAAGCCGGGGCAAGTAGTTGCGGGGCTTTCAGCGTTTCTATGGTGAGTTGCTTTCCCTCTGCACTGACCATTTGGGTACGCACACTGCCGCAGCACAATATGAATAGAGAACGGTATGCTTCTCCCTGCATGGCAATAAAGTCAGCAGGTTTGTATTGCCTGCGTGCATGTTCGGGTGCCAGGATGAGGGATAATAATTCTTCTTCTGTTATGCCTTGAAAAGGAGGCATTTTCAATAATGTATGGATTTCCATTCTCTTTTTTACTTTTTTTGTGATTCGATGTAACATTCGTGACAGTTTTCGCGTTGTAGAACTCTCATCTTTGCACAAAGATAATGCAAACCGAAAGTAATAGAAAATAAGCTTGCTTATTTTTATTGCTGAGGTGCCGCTTATCTTATGGAAAGATGATGTAAACTTTTAAATGAATAAGAATATGGAACCGAACATGTTTTGTTATCAATGTCAGGAGACAGCCAAAGGAACCGGCTGTATACTGAAAGGTGTATGTGGAAAAGAAAGTCATACGGCTCAAGCTATGGACTTGTTGCTGTTTGTGGTTAGAGGTGTCTCTGTCGTTGCCGATGTTTTGCGCAAGGCAGATTGTCCGGTCTCCGAAGAAGTGAATATCTTTGTGACGGATGCTCTGTTCTGCACTATTACGAATGCAAATTTCGATGATGAAAGCATTTTGAAGCGGGTAGATAAAGGAATCACCATGCGTAATGGATTGATTCAAGAGGCCAAGCATAACAAAGTGCTCTTACCCAAAGTAGATGAACTGACTTGGCAGGGAACGCGTGATGACTATGCCGGAAAAGCGAAGACAGTAGGTGTTCTGCGTGAACAGAATGAAGACCTCCGCTCGTTGAAAGAATTGCTTGTCTATGGCTTGAAAGGTATGGCTGCCTATCTGGAGCATGCCATGCGTCTGGGATTCAATGATGATACGGTTCATGTTTTCATGCAACGCGCACTGGCTACCATTGCAGTTGAGTCTCTATCGGCAGAGGAGTGGGTGAAGCTGGTTCTCGAAGCTGGTGAGTTTGGAGTAAAGACAATGGCTCTATTGGATGCAGCCAATACTGGTACTTACGGTAATCCTGAAATTACAAAGGTGAATATCGGTGTGAAGAACCGTCCGGGAATTTTGATTAGCGGCCATGACTTGAAGGATATGGAAGAATTATTGAAACAGACTGAAGGCACAGGAATAGATGTCTATACACATGGTGAAATGTTACCTGCTCACTATTACCCGGCTTTCAAGAAATATTCCCATTTTGTAGGCAATTATGGCAATGCCTGGTGGAAACAGCGCGAAGAATTCACTTCCTTCAACGGACCGATTCTGTTTACCACCAATTGCATCGTTCCTCCTCTGGCAAATGCTGTGTATAAAGAACGTATGTTTACCACCAACTCTACCGGCTATCCGGGTTGCAAGTACATTGATAAGGATGCTGAAGGTAGGAAAGACTTTTCTGAAATCATAGAGATTGCCAAACAATGCCAGCCTCCGGTGGAGATAGAGCATGGAGAAATTATCGGCGGTTTTGCCCATAACCAGGTGCTGCAACTGGCAGACAAGGTGGTAGATGCCGTGAAGACCGGGGCCATACGCCGCTTTATCGTAATGGCAGGTTGTGACGGACGTATGAAGAGCCGTGACTACTACACGGAATTTGCTAAAGCCTTGCCGCAAGATACCGTTATCCTGACCGCAGGTTGTGCCAAATACCGCTATA
>ENA-OYXG01000299-OYXG01000299.1-human-gut-metagenome-genome-assembly--contig:-NODE-299-length-16080-cov-6.723931_pt1 | contig 16080 bp, 6 predicted proteins | sample MGYA00244216_ERZ653419 | MGnify/ENA primary metagenome ERZ653419 (study PRJEB26926, sample SAMN06164917) | human gut metagenome | biome: ENVO:00009003; feature: ENVO:2100002; material: ENVO:00002003... | reverse complement strand
CCTCTCTATTCGTCGGCAGCGTCAGATGTGTATAAGAGACAGATTTAGATGTTTAAGGTGTAGATGTATTATTTTTCCTGTTTCAATACGAATTCTTTGCCAAAATCATCTACAAAACAATTAATTTCCATAACTTTGTTTCATCAATATATCTGATAACTATGAAGTACTTTTTCCTCTTTCTCTTTTTATTTTTTGGTAATTACTCTGTTTGTGCACAACATATGATCTCCAAACAGCTTCCTTTTTTTTATCAACTTTCTTCTAATGAGATTTTTGATATCTATCAGGATAGAGAAGGATATTTATGGATAGGAACCACTAACGGGCTGGCAAGGTATGATGGTTTCCGCTTACAACCTTTTCGGTCTGATTATAAAAATCTGAATTTGCTTACAAATAATTCAATTTCAAATATAGTGGATAATTCTCGCTATGTATGGATCGGTACATGGAAAGGATTAAATCTTTATGATAAACAAACTTGTAAAATAATTCCTTTTCCGGATACAAGACTGCTGGATAAGGGGATTAATTATATGGCAGCAGATAAGGAAGACAATATTTGGATAGGAGCTGGTAATACAATATATAGATGTAATTCTACGGCTTCTATTGCGAGGGAATATGATATTTTTGGCTCGCAACAGAATAAGCATACTATCAATTTTGTTTATCAGGATAGAGAGGGAAATATGTGGGTACTTACGGGAGGAGGCTTGTTCAAGTATGATGATAAGTCAGATTCCTTTATTACTTATCCTCCATTAGGCAAGAATAATGCACCTTATACTATGTGTCAAGATCAATCGGGCAATTATTGGATTGGTACGTGGGGTGAAGGATTATGGCAGTTTTTTCCACAAAAAGAAGGAGAGGAATGTTATAAAAGGCATCATATTATCAATTCCAGAAGTGGGGAAACGGAACCGATCTTTTATAGTATGACGCAAGATAATACATTCGGCTACTTGTGGCTATTGTCTTATAATGAACTTTACGCCTTGCAATATACCGAAGAGGGTACATTGGTATCTGTGGATATACATGATTTGGTAGATACACACATGATGTACACTAAAATCATGAAAGACAGAGAAGGGAATCTGTGGCTGGGGTCTTATGATATGGCATATACTATTTTCTTTGATAATTCGAAGATTGATAATTATCCTTTGCCGCAACTTAAAAAACACATGGGTTGGGATGCAAATATCTTGAATCTTTGCTTGGATAAAAATGATGTAATGTGGGTCAATCAGGATAGATACGGGCTTTGCCTGTATGATTTGTCACAAGATCTATTTGCAGATAATAGTGGTAATAATTTGTCAAATCCGGGCGAAGTAAGCATTATTGTGAAATCCAAGCTTAAGGAAGGAGTATGGATCAGTCCCAGATATGGTGCACGGGTAATGAGAATGACTCATCAGGGTATGAAGATACAGTTGGAAGAGGATATTGATTTGGAAAAACAAATCTATAATCCGGGAAATATCAGGGACTTGATTGAGGATAATAAAGGTAGTTTATGGATTTTTAGCCAGTCGGGGCTTTATGTAAAGCGTCCTGATAATTCTATTTTACTTGTAGCAAGTTCTGATTTTCCAGAGATGTCTTCCTTGACAAGTGATAGGGAAGGTAACATATGGGGAGTGTCTACTGATAAAAAGGTGTACAGGTTAAGCTGTATTGATAGGAATATATCTTATGAATTAAAAGCTTGTATTCCAGTCCTTTCAGGACAGGAAAATGTAAATCATGCCTGTATAGATAGGGAGGGTTGCTTATGGTTGGTTTCTTCTTTAGGAAGAATATTCAAATCGGATACGAATAAAGAGGCATTTGAAAATATGGCTTTGGATAATCAGATAGATGATTGCTCTGTGTTGGGATTACTTGCTGATGAAAACAATGTGTGGATTATAACTAACAAAAAGGTGCTTCAATATAATATTTATCAGAAGGTATGTATGAATTATGCCACTTCGGATGGGAACATATGGGTTGATGTATTCAGATACAGAGCGATAAGCAGGGACAGGCAAGGAGGGCTGTATGTAGGTGGGCATCGTGGTTTTATACATATTCAGTCTGGTAGTGTCTCATTGGCGGATAAGATACAGTTTTCTTCTGTCGTTACGGATGTAAAAATTGAAAATAAAAGTATATTCTTTGCTGAAGATGAATCACTTCATACCATCAACCGGATTTCTTTGGCCCCCAATTCCAGAAATATAGAAATATTTTTTTCATCGCTTATCTATTCATTGAATTCCAAGGTAGAGATGGCTTATAAATTGGATGGAGTAGATAAGGATTGGGTATATCTGCCCTATGATAAGAATTCTGCTTTTTATAATCAGTTAAAGAAAGGTACTTATTCATTCTGGTTAAAATGGAAATATGGACAAGGAAAATGGACGGAAGGCAAAGTTGTATTGGTTATTGTTCAGGCTCCGGCTTTTTATGAAACTTGGTTGGCATATATGGTTTACCTTGTTTTGATTGTACTTGCTGTCTATCTGTCTTTTCATACTTATGCGCAGCGTATTAAAATCAAAAATGAAGTGAAACTAAAAGAAGAGCTGGCACGGACAAAATTGAACTATTTTACAAATATCTCTCATGAATTACTAACTCCGCTGACAGTCATTTCTTGTATTACTGACCATTTGGAACAAAAAGTTCCTGCTATCCGACAACAGTCTGTAATACTGAAATCCAATGCCGACAAACTGAAACGGTTAATACAGCAGATTTTGGACTTTAGAAAGATGGATGTGGGAAAAATGAATCTGAATGTGTCCGAAGGAAATATCAGTGAGTTTATACAGAATATTTGCAAGACGAATTTTCTTCCTCTTGCTCAAAAGAAAGGCATAATTTTAGAGATTGACGTAGAACCATTGGAAATTAAAGGTTATCTGGATTTTGATAAATTAGACAAAATAATATATAACCTGTTATCGAATGCCATAAAATACACTCCCGAATATAAATGTATCAAAGTAAACGTATATCTTATAAATAAGGAAGGAAATAAGGTCTTGGTTATCAAAATAAAGGATGAGGGAATAGGTATCTCACCTAAAGAAATCAATTATATTTTTACTCGTTTTTATAGTAGTAAGAAACGGGTGGGAATAGAATCGAATGGTATCGGGCTTTCTTTGACGAAAGAGTTGGTGAATCTTCATCATGGAACTATTACAGTAGACAGTGAATTAGGTAAAGGTACCTGTTTTACGGTAGAACTTCCCATTGACAGAATGGGGTATAAGCATGATGAAATAGTGGATGAGATGGAAGGTGTGACAATGGATATCACCGAATGTGCAATTGTAGCAGAAGATGACGTTTCATCCGATGGAGCTACGGATAAATCTACCCTTCTGTTGATAGATGATAATGCAGAATTACTCTATATAATGAAAGAGATGTTTAAGGAAAAGTATAGTGTATGGACTGCGGCAGACGGACAGCAAGCTTGGGATAAACTAAGCAATCATGAAGTGGATATGATTATTTGCGATGTGATGTTGCCTGATATCAATGGTTGGGAGCTTTGCACCCGCATCAAGTCGGATTTGCGTTTTAATCATATTCCAGTGATCATACTTACGGCGAAGAACGGTATTGATGACCGGATAGCCAGTTATGATGCCGGAGCGGATGGTTATATTGCAAAGCCATTTGAAATGAAAGTACTTTTTGCCCGTGTGGATAATCTTATCAGATCGTTTAAGATGCGTCAGGCGGCTTTTCGTAAAGAAGAAGACGTCAATTTGGAAACTTTAGCTTATCCGTCTGCTAACAAGTTGTTTCTGCAGTCTATTATTGCAAGCATAGAACAACATCTGGAAGAGTCTGAATTTGATTTGGAAAGACTTTCTGTAGAAATGAACATGTCCAAATCTACTTTATATCGTAAAATAAAGGCTATGACTGGGTTGACGCCTTTGGACTTTGTACGCAATATAAAGATGAAGCGTGCCTGCATGATGTTGCTTGCACGTACTCAGACCATATCTGAAGTGGCATACGCTGTAGGATTCAGTAATCCTAAGTATTTTACGAAATGTTTTAAAGAGGAGTTTGGTATGACTCCTACTGAATACCAACAGTCACATATCAAGGTCTAGTAAAAGAAGGGATAAATTTCTGTCATTAGGGTATTGAAACGTTTCATGAAAGGATTTTATACCTTTTGTAAAGTGTTTCGATACCCTGTTGTTTTTAGGATATGGCTTCTTTTGTTTCATGATTCTTAAATTATAAAGCATGAAGAAAAAGAAGTTACCATTAGTCTGTTGGGATAGTATCAAATTACTAACCGCACTTTTCCTGTTATGGGGAGTTTGTTTCGGAGCAGATGCGTATTCGGAAAGTGAATATCGAAAGCAACTTTTTGATTATGATTGGAAATTCAAGTTGGGAGATTATCCTGACGCTTCATTGAATACATACGATGACGCTGATTGGAGGATACTTGATTTACCTCATGATTGGAGTATAGAAGGAACTCTTGATCCGGAAAATCCAATGGGGAATGATGGAGGTTATTTTCCGGCAGGAACAGGATGGTATCGTAAGTCATTTGAAATATCTTCTAAGTATAGAGGCAAGAAAGTGGGTATTTACTTTGAAGGAGTTTATATGAATTCAGAAGTCTTTGTTAATGGAAAATCTATAGGAATTCGTCCTTATGGATATTCATCTTTTTACTATGATCTGACTCCTTATCTGCGTTATGATGATAAGAATATTATTGCTGTACGGGTAGATAATTCGCAGCAGAAAAATTGTCGCTGGTATACTGGTACAGGCATTTACCGGCATGTGTGGCTGACAGTGATGAATCCTATTCATATAGAGCATTGGGGGATAGCTATAACTACTCCTGAGGTGAGTGAGGAGAGAGCTGTTGTACAAATAAAAACTATTTTGAGAAATGAAACTTCTTCTAACAGACAGATTATCTTGACAACAAAGTTGACTAAAGGAAATGATGAAGCTGGAAAAGGAGAAATAAAAGTGGATTTGCCTGCCAATGGAATAAAGGAAATAACACAAAAAATTTCTGTATTGTATCCTGCTTTGTGGAGTCCTGAGTCCCCTCATTTATATAATGCACACTTTCTAGTGACTGAAGCGGGTGATGTAATAGATAGTATAACGGAATCTTTTGGTATTCGGACGGTTACTTATTCGGCTGAACAAGGATTATTCTTGAATGGCAAGAGAATTATTTTAAATGGTGGATGTTTACATCATGACAACGGTTGTCTGGGGGCAGCGGCTTATGATCGTGCTGAAGAACGGAAAGTAGAATTAATGAAGGCTGCGGGATTTAATGCGGTACGTACTTCGCATAATATTCCTTCAGAAGAGTTCCTCCATGCCTGTGATCGTCTCGGATTATTGGTTATAGATGAAACCTTTGACGGTTGGCGTGACAGTAAGAATCAATATGACTATTCTATTCTTTTTGATCAATGGTGGCAACGGGATATCGAATCCATGGTACTTCGTGACCGCAATCATCCTTCTATTTTTTGTTGGAGTATTGGTAATGAAGTAATTGAGCGTAAAAAATTGGAAGTGGTCACTACAGCTCGAAAGTTGGCCGACTATGTACATAAGTTTGATCCCAGTCGTCCGGTAACTTCTGCTTTAGCTGCTTGGGATAATGACTGGGAAATATATGATCCATTGGCTGCCGTGCATGAAATAGTGGGATATAATTATTTGCTGCATCGAGCGCCGGTTGATCATCAGCGTGTACCTTCCCGTGTTATTATGCAAACTGAATCTTACCCACGAGACGTTTTTGCCAATTGGTCATTGGTTAATGATCATGATTATATTATTGGTGATTTTGTTTGGACAGCTATTGATTATTTAGGTGAATCGGGTATCGGGCGATTTTATTATGCAGGTGAATCGGAAGGTGAACACTATCAACGTAACCATTATCCTTGGCATGGGGCCTATTGTGGAGATATTGATTTAACAGGTTGGAGAAAGCCTATATCACATTATCGTGACTTGTTGTATAATCCTGATAAGAAACTTTATTTGGCTGTAAAAGAGCCGGATAATTATTATGGTAAGGTGAAGGAAACCTTATGGTCTGTCTGGCCTACTTGGGAAAGCTGGAATTGGCCGGGACATGAAGGAAAAGAAATAGAGGTAGAGATTTATTCCCGATATCCCAAAGTACGTCTGTATTTGAATGATAAGCTGATAGGCGAGCAATTTACAGGACAGGAACAGCAATTCAAAGCAGTCTTTCCTATTTCATACGAGCCAGGAATATTGAAGGCGGTAGGTGTGGAATCCGAGATAGAAATAGAGAAAACGATCTTACAGACTGCCGGAAAACCTGTGAAAATTCAATTAACGGCCGATCGTACAAAAATAAAGGCAAATGGTCAGGATTTGAGTTTTATCACAGTAGAAATATTAGATAAGGAAGGCATTCTGGAGCCGAATGCTGATAATCAATTAACTTTTGAAGTGAAAGGGGCAGGTACTATAGTGGCTGTGGGAAATGCTGATTTAAAAGACACGGATAGCTATATCGGTTATCAGCGGAAAGCATGGAAAGGGCGTGCTATAGTGGTAGTAAAAAGTACACGGAAAGAAGGTAAGATAATGTTGAAAGTGGCTTCTCCCGGATTGGTTCCGGCTACTGTATCCATTCGTACAAGTAAATAATAATAACTTTTGTTTAATTCTAAATATAATAGTATGAAAACATTTCGTTTTGTTTTATTGCTGTTTTTGGTATTGAGTATATCCAATACAGCTTGGGCGCAAAACCAGACTGTAAAAGGTAAGGTGATAGACTCTAAATTAAAAGAAGCTCTTATGGGGGTTTCTATTTTGGAAATAGGTACTTCAAATGGTACTGTAACTGATTTGGATGGTAACTTTACGCTTTCTGTTCCTAAAGGAGCTGTATTGCGTATTTCTTATGTGGGATATTTAGTTCAGGAAGTTCCGATAAATGGAAAAACATCTTTGGATATATTTTTGAAGGAAGATACTGAATTATTAGATGAGGTAGTGATTGTGGGGTATGGGGCCCAAAAGAAAGCTACATTATCCGGCTCTGTAACAAGTGTAGGTGGTGAGAAGCTGGCAAAAACTCCAGTAACGAATGTATCACAAGGATTAGCTGGACGTTTACCGGGCGTGGTCGCTGTTTCTAACACTTCAGAACCAGGATATGATGGTGCTACTATTACTGTTCGTGGGGTTAATACCTTTGGAAAAGCTGATCCGTTAGTAGTTGTTGATGGAGTACCTGGACGTTCTTTGGAGCGTATTGATCCAAGTACCATTGAAACGATGTCTGTATTAAAAGATGCTTCAGCAGCTATTTATGGTGCTCAAGCTGCCAATGGAGTTATTTTGATTACAACAAAACGAGGAAAAGCAGGCAAGCCGAGAGTAGGTTTTACTTATAATTATGGAATAGCTGCTCCTACTGTAATACCGGAAATGACCAATGCTGTGGAATATGCCACTTTGATGAATGAAATAGATAAGTATGCCGGTAATAAGGGGCGCTATACGGTAGATGATCTTAGATTATATGCTGATGGTTCCGATCCTTGGGGACATCCGGATACGGACTGGTTTAATGAAACATTGAAATCATGGTCTCCACAAACTTATGCCAATGCTACTATTGATGGTGGTACAGAGAATGTGAAATATTTTGTTAGCGTATCAGCCAAAGGACAAGATGCATTTTATCGTCATAGTGGGTCAAATTACCATCAGTATGACTTGAAGATGAATCTTGATATGAAAATTAATAAATATGTTGATACTTATGTCAATGTAACAGGAAGAATGGAAGATCGGAAATATCCAACCCGTTCTGCAGAGAATATTTTCCGTATGCTGATGCGATCTAAACCTAATTCACCGGCTTATTGGCCTGATGGTCGTCCGGGACCCGACATTGAATTTGGTGATAATCCGGTAGTTATATGTACCAATCAAACTGGTTATGAACGTGATAAGCGTTATGTGTTAAATGGGGATTTCGGAGTTAATATCAAGGTGCCTTATGTGGAGGGATTGACTTTGAAGGCTACTGCGTCACTTGATAAGACGTTCCGTTTTCGTAAAATATGGCAAAAACCTTGGTATTTGTATTCATGGGATGGGACTTCGATGGATGAAAATGGCCAGCCCCTATTGGTGGAAGGAAAGAAAGGGTTTAGTGATCCTCGTCTGACAGAATCAATGGAAGATAATTTGGGGGTATTATTGAGTGGTATCGCTAGTTATAGCCATACATTTGCTCAAGATCATGATGTAAATATTCTAGCAGGTGTAGAACGTATCACGGATAAGGGGGATTCATTTGAAGCTTATCGTCGTTATTTTCTTTCTGCCGCTATTGACCAGCTTTTTGCTGGTGGTCAGGATGAAATGAATAATACAGGTACAGGGTATGAGGAAGCCCGTTTAAATTATTTTGGTCGTGTGAACTATGCTTATAAGTCTAAATATTTGGCAGAGTTTGTTTGGCGTTATCAAGGTTCCTATATTTTTGATCGTTCTAATAAATTCGGATTCTTTCCAGGTATTTCATTAGGATATGTAATATCTGAAGAAGATTTTTTCAAAAAGAAATTGCCCTTTATTAGTTTTGCCAAAGTACGGGCATCATGGGGACAGACAGGAAATGATTTGATTGATCCTTATCAGTATTTGGCTTCCTATACTTTCAATGATTTGATGTATTTGACTAATAATGGTGCAACGATGAACCAAGCATTGAAAGAAGGAGTAGCTCCTAATCAAAATGTGACTTGGGAAACAGCTACACAAAAGAATATAGGTCTTGATTTACAATTTTTGAATGGAGATTTGGCATTTACTATTGACTATTTTCATAATAAACGCAGTGATATTTTATGGAAACGAAATGCTTCTGTTCCGGGCACTTCCGGATTGGTACTTCCTGATGAAAACTTAGGGAAAGTACAAAATCAAGGGGTAGATTTCAATATTGATTATCGTAGAAATTTCAAAGATTTTCGGTTGGGTATAAACTTGAATGGGGTTTATGCTAAAAATAAAATTCTTTTTTGGGATGAGGCACCTGGTACTCCAGAATGGCAGAAGTCCACAGGCAAACCTATCGATTCGGGACTTTATTATGAAGCTATCGGCATATTTAAAGATCAAGCAGCTGTAGATGCGTATCCTCATTGGGCCGGTGCACGTCCGGGGGATATTATTTTCAAAGATGTAAATGGGGACAATGTGATAGATGGCAATGATCGTGTTCGTAATGATAAGAGTCGTACTCCACGATTTACAGGTGGATTGAATGTAGATTTAGGATATAAGGATTTTGACCTTTCATTTTTACTACAAGGTGCTATGGGAGGAGTTTTTTATCAAACGACAGAGTCGGGGGATTTTGCCAATTTCTTAAAAAGTTTTTATGATAATCGTTGGACAGAGGAAAACCCAGATGCCGATTTTCCTCGTACTTATAATCGAAGTAATGAATATTTTATAAATCAGCAGAATACATTCTGGTTGCATAAAACTGATTATATACGTTTGAAGAATATAGAATTGGGATATACTGTACCATCTATATGGAGTAAGAAAATAGGTGTGGAACATTTACGTGTTTATATTAATGCTTATAACCTGCTGACAATTAGTCCTGATATGAAGGATTATGATCCCGAAAACACAAGCGGATCGGGATATAATTATCCGTTGAATAAAGTGATAAATTTTGGAGTAAACCTTACTTTTTAAATAAAATGAAAAATATGAAACGTTTATATGGATTATTTGTATTGCTATGTCTTATGCTAACAGCATGCAATGATGATTTTTTGGATGTGGATCCAGTAGACCGTTATTCAGATGCAGTTGTCTGGACGGATGAATCATTAATAACTTCTTTTGTTAATAATATTTACGAGGGACAGAAATGGGGATTTCATACCGTAATGCTTTCTTCTTTGTGCGATGAGTCAATGGAGGTTTGGGCATGGGAGAGCCAGCCAGTAGTGATGAGTGAATTGAGTCCTAGTTATCAAGGTATTCTTGCTCCTAATTTTTGGATTATAACCTTCCATAATATAACTTGGACCAATCTTTATAAAAATATCCGTGCCTGTAATATCTTTTTTGAAAATGCAGAGAAATATGCTTTAGAAGGAGATGTTGTCGATAAATTGAAAGGTGAAGTGCATTATTTACGTGCTTATTTTTATTATTGGTTGTTGAGCCAATGGGGTGGTGTCCCTTTGATTGAGAAATCTTTTACTCCTTCTGATGATTTACTCGTAGCTCGTAATACGTTTGAAGAAACGGTAGATTTTATTGTGAAAGATTTAGATGAAGCAGCTTCTATTTTGCCTTTGAACGGAGATAAAGCCCGTGCAACAAAAGGTGCTGCTATGGCTTTGAAAGCCCGTGTCCTGCTTTATGCGGCTAGTGACTTATTTGTTTCTCAGTCTTTATGGGCATCCGGTTATGAGCATCCTGAACTTATAGGGTATGTGGGAGGTGATCGTACGGAACGTTGGCAACGGGCTAAAAAGGCTGCTAAAGCTGTTATGGATTTAGGTATATATCATCTGTATGGTGAAAATGGAGGATGGAAAAATAGAGAGGAAGCTACTCAAAACTATGCTGATATTTTCTTGTGTCATAATTCGGATGAAGATATTATGGTACAATATTATGATTATGTAAATCATAATAGCAGTGATTTTCAATTGCCTCGTGTTGGTTTGTTCAATAGTCCTAATGGTTTTCATGGTTGGGGTGGAAATACTCCTACAGGACAATTAGTTGATTCTTACGAAATGGCAGATGGTAGTAAATTTAGTTGGGATAATCCACAACAAGCAGCTTACCCTTATCAAAATCGAGATCCTCGCTTCTATGCTTCTATTATGTATAATGGTTCTTATTGGCGTCAACGTCCGGATGATACAGTAGGTAGTGATCCTGAAGGAATAGTACAAACTGCTTATTATCAGCAGTCAGATGGAAGTTATACACCAGGCTTAGATACTCGCCAAGGCCCTATTGAAGATTGGAATGGTTCTTACACAGGATATTATATGCGTAAATTTTTAGACCCTTCAGTTAATCATCAGTATGATAAACAACCTTATCCTTGGCGTCAGATACGTTATGCTGAAGTTTTGTTGAATTATGCTGAAGCATGCATAGAATTAGGTGAAGATGTTGAAGCTCGTAAGTATATCAATATGATTCGTAAAAGAGCGGGAATGCCTGATATACCAAATTCTGAAACGGGAGATGTCTTGAAAGAGCATTATCGTAATGAACGTAAAATAGAATTAGCTTATGAACAACATCGTTATTTTGATATCCGCCGTTGGATGATTGCACCTGAAGTGATTAAGAATGTTCAGGGAATAGATATTCGCTATCCTTATGGAGCTACAGAGCCTAATTATTCCATTATTGATGTGCAGGAGAGAAAATGGAATGATAAGTCTTATTTACTCCCTATTTATCTAGATGAAATGCAGAAAAATGATTTGTTGATACAAAATCCATTATATTAAAAAATTATACATAGATAAGCCCGTAGCTTAATGATAGCTACGGGCTTTGTTAAAAAGAATGATTTTTTATTCCACTCCCAAATCTTTATAAGTTCTCGGAGCCGGAACAGAAGGTAACGGTTTGCGATCCTTCAGCTCTTGTAGAATTACTTCAATAGCTTTATTCAACTGCTGGTCTTCACCTGACTGTTCTTTTACCGGATCATTATCAATCAGAATATCAGGGTCCACTCCATGATTTTCTACTATCCATTGACCGGTCTTTGCATCATAATTGGTAAAGAACGGAACACGCACATCCGTACCATCCATATAAGGTAACGGACCACTGATACCGACAATGCCACCCCATGTACGAGTACCGATAACTTTACCGATTTTATTTGCCTTGAAACTCCATGGGAACAAGTCACCGTCTGAAGCCGAGTATTTATTGATCAGCAATACTTTCGGACCCACTAGTGTTGCATCAGGAATGGTACCGATTTTAGTTGATCCACGACGCATGGTCAGGCGATAGGGTTCACGAAGCAAACGTTCGATAATCATTGGAGATACATTACCACCTCCATTGGCACGGTCATCAATAATCAAGGCTTCTTTATCGAGTTGGGGATAGAAGTAGCGGGCGAATTCATTCAGGCCGTCCGGTCCCATATCGGGAATGTAGACATAGCCTACACGGCCATTAGTTGCTTCTTCCACTTTTTTGATATTATTCTGTACCCAGTTATAATGATACAATGGGTATTCATTGTCTAATGGTTTAATGACTACTTTACGTGCTCCTTTACTTGATGCGGTACGGTTTATGCTTAGTTCAGTCAAGACATTGGCTTTGCCTGCCAGCAGACTGTAAATGTTATCAACAGTAGCTGTTGAAATGCCATCAATAGCTGTGATATAATCTCCTTCTTTTACTCCGATACCCGGTTCTGTAAGGGGAGAACGCAGTTTCTGACTGTAAATTGCACCCGGTAGAATTTTGTCAATACGGTAGAAACCACTCTTGTCACGACTCAGTTCAGCTCCCAGCAATCCCATTGGAATACGTTCGGGACCTTTTATTTCACCCGGATTCACATAAGCGTGTCCGCAAGCCAGCTCGGCAATCATCTCACCGATGATATAGTTCAAATCCAGACGGGTTTTTGCATGGGGAACTAATACAGCATATTTTTCTTTAATTCCTTTCCAATCTGCTCCATGCATATTTTCCAGATAGAATCCGTCACGGAAAGCCCGCCATGTTTCATCGAATATCTGAGCCCATTCCTGACTGTAGTCAATGGGAGCAATCATGTCATCCAAGTTGACGTTCTCTTCCAATGAGGCTTTAGTGCATGGAAAATCACAGATATACAGATTATTTCCTTTAAAGAACAATGCTTTCCTATGATTGGCAGCTACATCCATATATGCTCCTTCGGCCACGGTTTCTTCTTTTTGTTCGGTCAAATCATATACTTTGGTACTTCTACCACTGGCATACCACACTTTTTTACCGTCTGAATAGAAATTATCGTAGTTACCTGCTTGTAAAGGCAGTTTAATCAGTCTTCCGGGCAAGCCTTCCGGATCAATTTTAACTGCATTATTTGTGGCTTCCGTTTTTTTATTGACAGCATCAGTTGCCTGTTGTTCTATGCTGACCATTTCATCCGAAGGTAATAAAGGTGATGGCGTATCATTGGCGAGCATGGCCATATAGACTCCTCCCATACGATTATAGGCATGGTTCCACTCTGTCTGGCTGTAAATGGGATTAAAGTCCCTTTCAGAATTGAATATGAGGTACTTTCCATCTGTGCTGAAAACAGGTGAAGAAGAATTGTACCATTTTTCGGTTACCGGATATTCCTTACCTGAAGTCAGATGGTATACATAAATGACACTCATGTTATTAGCTCCGGATTTAGTATAGGTAATCCACTGGCTGTCTGGTGAATAGTTTACTTCATAGAACTCTCCTTCCGGATTCTGCATGACAGTCCGTTTCGCTTTTGAGGCAATATCAACTTCTACGATACGGTTTTTACGGTCGGTATAAAGTATTTTCTTGCTGTCCGGGCTCCACATCAGTTGGCGGATATAAGTATCATTGTTTTGGGTCAGTTGGATGGGATCACCCCCTTCGACAGATTGCAGCCAGATTTCAGTTTCACCGGTACGGTCACTGATATAGGCTATTTGTTTACCGTTCGGACTCCATTCTCCTTCCCGTTCATTGGCTCCCGGGGTGCGGGTGATATCACGGGTTACCCCTTTTTCGGCAGGGACATCGAATACCTCTCCGCGGGCAGTTACTGCCAGGCGGTGCCCATCCGGTGAAAGACTGGCGGCAGTCAGGTTATCTGCTACCCGTTTCATTTCTTTTCGGGCATAGATATTGTCTGAAGTCAGCGTGATGGAGATTTTTTCTGATTTGCGCGTTTTAGGATCCAGTTTATAGAGGTATCCTCCATGTTCGTAGACAATAATTTGTCCGTTACTGCTGGGGAATTTTACATCATAATCCGTATAGTTGGTTACTTTTTCAGTTTGTTTGGTCCGGATATTATAAACAAAGATATTCATGGTGCGATCCCGATCGGAAATAAAGTAGATTTCCTCTCCTATCCACATAGGGATAATATCTTGTGCAATATTATTGGTGATATTCTCTACTTTCTTGGCAGCCGGATCATAAATCCAAATGTCATCTGCCATGCCACCGCGATAATATTTCCAATTACGGAATTCTCGCATAACCCGGTTGTAAGCCAGCTTTTTTCCATCGGGGGAATAGCTGCAAAAACCTCCTTCGGGTAATGGAATCACTTCGGACATTCCTCCGTTTTTCGATATACTCCACAGCTTGCCATCGAAACCGTCACTGATACGATTGCGGTAGACTATGTTTTTCCCATCAGGTGTCCAAGTCATTACAATGTTATTGGGACCCATTCGGTCTCCTAAGTCATCCCGGCTGTTTGTTGCTGTATAGGTAAGCCGTTGGGGTTCGCCTCCATCGGTTGGAATCAGATATACTTCAGTGTTACCGTCATATTGACCGGTGAAAGCAATTGATTTTCCATCCGGAGAAAAACGTGCGAACATTTCATAACCGATATGAGAAGTCAGCTTTTGTGCTTCTCCTCCATTCAAAGGTGCTTTGTACAGATCTCCGGCGTAAGAAAAGACAATGTCGGAGCCATTGGTAGCGGGGAAACGGAGTAACCTAGCCTCATCGGCATGTCCGGTGAAAGCTGTTCCTGCCAGTAACAGGGAGAATAATAGCTTTTTGTTCATTTTATTTAGGGTTTGATTTTCGTCGGAAACAAAGTTAGGTATTATTCTTCAGATTATGAGCTGGAACTTATTTCTTTTTTCAGTTGATTATTACTAGAGTTTTTTAATAAGAAATAGTTTTATTGGCATGATGTTTTTAAGAAATGCTATATTTGCAATATTAATAGTCTTAATAAAGATGGATGCAAGTATAGTAGATAAAGATTTGATTGAAAGAATAAACAAAGGAGAAGAAAAAGCTTTTGAGGTTTTATATAATAGCTATTTTGTCTATCTCTGTGCTTGTGCTAATTCTTATATCTTTAACCCTGTGGAAGCGCAAGATATAGTTAATGAAACTTTTGCTAAAATATGGTATAGGCGTGGTGAGTTATCTTTTCCTATTCATGCTTATTTGATACGTGCTATTCAGAACGGGTGTTTGAATTACCTCCGTTCGCTTCACAGCCGTGAAAGAATTATAGATGAATACCGTGAAGCATTACTTGAGTATCAAGAAGAATTTTGTGCTTCCGAGTGTTCGCCTTTGCAAGAAATGGAATTAGCTGATTTGGAAAAATCAGTCCAAAATATAGTGTCTTCCTTGCCTGATAAATGCAGGTTCATTTTTGAGCAATATCTTTATTCCAATCTGACTCCTCAAGAGATTGCAGATAAAAATAATATTTCAGTCAATACAGTCAGAGTACATGTAAAAAATGCCATGGATAAAATAAGAGAAAAGGTGGGATCTAGAGTAGGGATTCTATTATTTTTTCTTTTCTAAAAAAAGAATGAAAAAAATCTGTTTTTGGCTTAAATGTTTTGTCTGTTGCTTGTGTATTATCTATAGTAGATAATTCCAAAGATATAAAATGAACAGCCAAATAGATGAATTTGAACGAATAATGCTGGATTATCTGAAAGGCGAAATCTCGTCTGAAGATATGCAGAAACTAACTATATTACTGAAAAGAGAGAATGCTTGTCGCGAAAAATATCGTGAAATAGCCCGTTCTTATGCATTGGCATCCTCTTCTTGGTTTGCACGCAGGAAAGAGCAAAACTTTGAGCAATTGTGTGATACATTGAATTTCTATTCTTCTCGTAAACATTCTTTTTTCCGTAAAATAAGCGTTTGGAGAAGCGTTGCTACTGTCTCTTATACACATCTCCGAGCCCACGAGACGTAGAGGAATCTCGT
>ENA-OYXG01000266-OYXG01000266.1-human-gut-metagenome-genome-assembly--contig:-NODE-266-length-17022-cov-13.159368_pt1 | contig 17022 bp, 10 predicted proteins | sample MGYA00244216_ERZ653419 | MGnify/ENA primary metagenome ERZ653419 (study PRJEB26926, sample SAMN06164917) | human gut metagenome | biome: ENVO:00009003; feature: ENVO:2100002; material: ENVO:00002003... | reverse complement strand
TGGAATAGCCAAACACTCCGTGAGAAACACGCTCTGATATTGCATCTATTATCTGGGGCGCTGTCTTAAAATCCATATCTGCTACCCACATCGGGAGCTCATTTTTTGCCACATCCCACTTTAGTGAGCCTGTATTTCTTCTGTCTACAACGGTGTCAAAATCATACATAGATTATTTTCCCTCACATATTATCTTAGTCTTTGATGGGTCAACTCTGTCCTTTTCGATAGTCAGTGTGCCAATCTCCTTTGCCCTTATCACTCCGCTTGTCGGATTTAAAACACTGTCCACCTTACTGCAAATCTCTGCATCTACCGAAGAATACTCAAATGCCAATGTAGTGTTTATGAGCTTACAGTTTTTCATAACAAGGTTGTCGATGTAGCAAAGCCCCTGCAAGCTCTCGATTGTGCAGTTTATAAGTGTCAGATTCTTTGCGTTCCAGCCAAGGTATTCACCTGTAATAAATGAATCATAGACTGTGACATTTTCCGTATTCCAGAAGGCATCCTTTGAGATAAGCTTTGAATCGTGCACCTCTACATTCCTTGAACCGTCAAACGAATAGTTGCCGACCAGCTGGAAATTCTTCATGATAAGATTATTTGTATTCATGCCAAAATAATCTCCCTTTGCCGAAACATTCTCGATATCGACATGATCACAGCTCCAGAGGGTCTCCTGGGCATTTGGAAATGTCACATTTTTAAGCTTTAGGTTATTGCATCGCCTGAAGTTCTTAGGTGCCTCAACTATTGAATCAGTAACAGAGATATTGTCTGTATACCAGACACCCGCACGCGCCATGTCAAACCATGTACAGTCCTTTACAGCTATGTCACTACAGTACCATAGCGGATATTTCCATCTAAAAAAACAGCCTGTCAGGCTAATGCCATGGCTCTCCTTAAGAGGTGACTCTCCGTCATCAAAAATTGTATCATATATATCCAGGTCGTTGCTTGCAAACAGGGCTCTTTCGCCTGTCAGAAACTCCTGATGGATTTGTTTTCTTTCGCTCATTATATATACTCCTTTTTCCCGGTAATTCTAAATAATTATCTGCCATAAAATCAAATAACCGCCGAGCACATAATATATGCATCCCGACAGTTATCATTATACCCCAAACCCTACTGAATTTATAGTATTTTATATAAGTTTAATATTACAAAATTAATATTAAGAGCCTGATATTTACAGCTCAAGCCCGTCAAGTATGCTCTTAAGTGCATCAGCAGACTCCTTGAGCTTTAAAGCTTCCTCACCGCTTAACTCGATTGGGATATCGCTCTCCACTCCGTCTGCTCCAACGATTGCAGGCATTGAGAGAACCACACCGTCGATGCCGTACTGTCCGTGCATCATGTGTGAAACAGGAAGAATAGACTTCTCATCACGCATAATTACCTCGCAGATACGTCTGACCGACATAGCGATACCATAATATGTCGCATGCTTTCGGTTGATTATCTCGTAAGCACTGTTCTTTACGTTTGCAGCGATTTCCTCTGTATTCTCCTTGTGCTTGTAGTGACCTCTCATCTCGCACATCTTGTGAAGCTCCACTCCGGAAACATTGGCTGATGACCATGCAACCACCTCACTGTCTCCATGCTCACCTACTATAAATGCATGTACGCTTCGGCTGTCCACCTCAAGATGCTCTCCAAGCGCGTACTTAAGTCTTGCACTGTCAAGCACGGTACCTGAACCGATGACACGCTCCTCAGGAAGTCCTGAAAGCTTCTGTGCCACCTGTGTTAAAATATCTACAGGATTTGCAACGATAAGTAAGATTCCACCGAAATTTCTCTTTGCAATCTCCGGAATGATGCTCTTGAAGATTGCAACATTTTTATTTACCAGATCAAGTCTTGTCTCGCCCGGCTTTTGGCCTGCACCTGCAGAAACAACAATGATAGCAGCATCTGCCACATCATCATAACCACCTGCATATATCTTCATAGGTCTGGCAAAAGGAATACCGTGGCTTATATCCATCGCCTCTCCCTCAGCCTTGTCCTTATCAGCGTCAATGAGAACTATCTCAGAAAAAAGACCGCTCTGCATAAGTGCAAAAACTGATGCCGAACCAACGAATCCACATCCGATCATTACAGCCTTTCTTGGGTTTGTCTTAACAACTGCGCTAGTTTTATTGCTCATGTACGTTCCTCTCTTTCTTAAACTATAATTCAAATAGTTGCTTTTTATTATAACTATTCATCCCAAACACAAATTCTCAATATCTGCTTTGTTATCAGTAGTTCTGAATAATTATCTTTTATTTATATTATACCCGCATTGTACATATAATCCGTTGTAAAAACAACAAATTACTTGATAAAATACAATCAATAGCCCATTGTTCCCATTTTTATACAATTTTAATGCAGATTTTTACATAAAAAGTGCAGTAATAAAAAGCAAACCGGACCAATACAGCTGAATGAATTGTCATTTAGCATATTGATCCGGTTATATTAAAATGCTGTATCCGCTTATTTTGTGCTTGAATTTCTGTACTCAAGCGGTGTCATTCCATACAGCTTCTTGAACTGTCTGTTAAAATGCTCCACGTTCTGATATCCTGCCTCGATTGCGATATTCTCAACAGTTGTGATGCTGTTTCTCAGCAGTGTACGTGCCTTCTTCATCTTGGCATTGGTGACCAGCTCTCCGAAAGTCTTGCCTGACTTCTCCTTTATGTACTTGGAGATATACGGCTCTGTCAGGTTGAACTGTGCAGCCATGTCTGCAAGCGATACCGTCTTGTAGTTGGCCTGGATGAAGTTGAGCATGGCAATATAGCGCTCATCCTTCACGTGACTGTCAGCCTTGGTGGCAAGATAATGGTTTACCGCAACAACAAGCGCTCCGATTGATGCCTTGATGATATCCTCATCCACACCAGCGCCCCAGAACATACTGCCGTCAACTGTGATACCCACATATGCCATAGCCTTTGATGAAGATCCGTGTGAAAGCGCATGCTCCTCGTATACAGTGAGCTCAAAGCTGATGTCAAAATACTGCTTAATTATATTGCTGACTGCATCGAGACGGCCGTTTCCATTGGCATCTACCTTTCTGGTGCTGTCATTGTGTAAAATAACCGCCTCTGCGAAAATGCCGTTTACCTGCTTAAAGTGGCACTCCGGTATAGTGAAATATGGATGAAAATCCACATAATTGTCTGTAAAGATACTGTGTACCCACTCAGGTGAAAGCTCCTTGTGCTCCTCGTCCGATACCTGCTTGACCATGTATCCGACCTGCTCTCTCATCTGCTGTGGCACATTGATACCGAAGCTCTGCTTAAGGATATATGCCACTCCGCCCTTTCCTGACTGGCTGTTGATACGGATAACATCAGCCTCGTATGTCCTGCCGACATCCTTTGGATCTATAGGCAGATATGGAACCGTCCACTTATCAAGCTTCTTTTCCTCTCTCCATGCCATGCCCTTTGAGATAGCATCCTGATGTGAGCCTGAAAAAGCAGAAAAAACAAGATCTCCCGCATATGGCTGTCTCTCGCCTACCTTCATTCTGGTAAATGTCTCATACTTATCCCTGATCTCAGGCAGATTTGAGAAATCAAGCTGTGGATCCACTCCGTGTGAGTAAAGATTCATGGCAAGTGTCACGATATCTACATTTCCTGTTCTCTCACCGTTTCCAAACAGCGTACCCTCTATCTCCTCAGCTCCTGCAAGCACACCAAGCTCTGATGTGGCAACACCGCAGCCTCTGTCATTATGAGGATGTAAGCAAAGCACTACTCCGTCTCTATACTTGAGGTGCTTGTCGATATACTCTATCTGTGTGGCAAAAACATGTGGCATAGCATTCTCTACTGTGGTAGGGATATTGATGATGGCCTTATTATCAGCCTTTGGCTGCCATACATCAAGCACAGCGTTGCACACATCAACCGCATAATCCACCTCAGTGCCCGAAAAGCTCTCCGGTGAATACTGGAAACGGAAATTACCATCAGTCTCTGCTGCAAGGTCTCTCAGTAAAATAGCTCCGTCAACTGCAAGCTGCTTTATCTCTTCCTTTGACTTCTTAAACACCTGCTCACGCTGTGCAACAGATGTGGAATTGTACAGATGTACAACCGCTCTCGGTGCTCCCTCAAGTGCCTTGAAGGTCTTCTTGATGATATGCTCTCTGGCCTGTGTCAGCACATGTATAGTGACATCATCAGGAATCATATCCCTCTCAATAAGAGCTCTCGTGAAATTGAACTCTGTCTCAGAAGCTGCCGGGAAACCTACCTCGATTTCCTTAAAGCCTATATCTACAAGCATCTTAAAGAAGTCAAGCTTCTCCTCAAGACTCATCGGCTCGATTAGAGCCTGGTTGCCATCACGTAAATCAACCGAACACCACAGTGGTGCTTTATCTATATAATCCTTCTTAACCCAGTCATAAGTGCATTCAGGAGGCAGAAAATAACTGCGCTCGTATTTTTCATATCCTTTCATCTTAAAACCTCTTTTCGTTTGAACTGATATAATTGTAACACATAAGCGCAGTTATTGGAATGATTATATTTAATCACTTTGGTTGATGTAATTTAATTTTTTATAAAAATATAATCAACTTTATTGATTTTGATTATTCTAATCAGATATTCTGGTCAAAATATCTGACTAATCCTCTCTCTTATTGCCCCAGAAAAACAATGCAACTGTTCCGGGACCGGTGTGGCTTCCTATAGTCGTACCGATATCATTTATCTCTACCTTGCCCTTCATCTTAGGAAAAGCAGCCTCTATCAGATCAGCTACGGCTCTAGCATCCTCATAGCATGCGGAATTTGATATGTATACCTTATCTGAATAATCGGCACCGTCCTTGCAGAGCGCCTGCATCTTCACAAGCATCTCCTTTATCGCCTTCTTTTTGGTGCGGATTTTCTCACGCACAATAAGCTTTCCCTCATTGCTCACATTCATGAAAGGGCAGATATTCAGCACATTTCCCACGAAGCCCGCGGTCTTTGAGATACGGCCTCCCCTGATAAAAAATGTAAGGTCTGATGAGAAGAACCAGTGATTCACCTCAAGTCTGTGCTCCATGGTCCAATTAGCCAGTGTATCAATATCCATGCCACTATCCCTAAGGTCAGCAAGCTTATCCATCAAAAGTCCAAAGCCAGACGATGCTGCCAGAGAATCAATCACATATATCTTCCTGTCAGGGTACTCCTCCTCCAAAGCCTCCTTTGCAAGCCTTGCCGAGTTAACTGTACCTGATATACCGGAGCTTAGTGCGCAGTGAAGCACATCATATCCCTCATCCAGGAACTGCCTGAAGTACTCCATGTACTCCTCCTGATTGATCTGCGAGGTCTTTGTCATGGCACCGGCTTCCATTGCCTTGTAGAAATCCGGCAGTGGCATGGACTGTCCCAGATCATCCATATACTCTTTGCCGTCGAGCTCATAGTGAAAGCACGCGTACTTAATATTCCTCTCGAGCATATGCTCCCTGGTAAGATCTGCTGTTGAACAGCAGCTAATCACATAATTTGACATATTATTTTCCTTTACCTTTTGACCTTTTATCATTATATGTAGTCAGATACATATGGTATCTCATGATATAAAATATCGTCAAGCTTTGCAACAGCATCATACGTAGTCTGTATTTTTCCCATCTGCAAAAGCTTCTCAGCACTCTTGTAGCCTAAAAGCAGTGTGGTAAACGTGCCAATAGACATGCTTAGGTGATACTGTGGATTTTTGTCGGTGAGAGCACAGTGTCCTTTCTCAAAATCAATGACAAATGTGCCATTGTTCCACGGAAGAAGGTCATCTGCTATCTCGAAGCTAAAGCAGCCGCTTGGACCATCAGGGTCACAGTTGTACTGTGAAATAAACTGCGCCACGTCGATGATTCTGCCCATGGCGTATGGTCTGATTGTCTCCTTTATATCACTGTCGTCGAGCTCAAAGGCAATAGGCTCGCTGTAATAGTTGTTGCCTCTGACCTCATCTATCATGGAATCATGCGCATGAATGTATTCCCACAGGCCAAGCTGCGCCTCACGGTTTAAGTAGATGAGCTCCTTGATGTGCATGACATCGGAGCTGATAAGATATACCATATAGCCGCACGGTTCATCATCCTCGTTGTAGTAGATGGCGACCATCGTATCATCCTCATCCCAGCGGAAGTACTCCTCCCAAGCCAGATTGTTTCTGTACAGACAGCCATGCGTCTTTGCGGCAAAGTGAGTATGAAGCTTCTTAAACTGCTCGTCATCCCACTGCACACGGCGCACATAGCCCGGCTCCTTAAGCTTTGTGGGAATCTGTCTGTCCTTTATCACATATGTCATCTTGTTTGAGATAATCTCCCAGCCAAGCCCTCTGTAAAGAGGTATGGAGTATGGGTACAAAAGAGCAAACGACTTGTTGCTGTCGCGCATTCTCGTAAGACTCTTTCTCATGAGCTTTTTCATGAGGCCATGACCGGTATACTCAGGATACGTGCAAACACTTGTGACAAAGCCCACCTCGTAGCGCTCGCCGTATATATTCATATCGAGCGGATATACCGCAAACTGAGCCACAAGCTCTTCTCTTTTGTCAATGATATTGAAGCAGCCGAGCACATCAGCTCTCTCAAGCACCGGAAACTTCGACTGCTTGATTTCGTCATCCTTCCAGCCTGTCTCGGCAAGGTCTGCCTCTGTCACCTGAAAAGCATAACGAAGCAGTGCATTGTACTCCTCCGCATCATCCTTTGTCAGTACTCTTATCTTAAATTCATCTGATTTAAAAGAATGCATAGTGTCCTTTCTCGCCTGTCTTTACTGTATACATCAGATCGTCCGCCTTTTTAATGAGCTCGGTAATCTGACTCTCACTGGTAACATTTCTCTCATATGAAATGCCGATGGAGCAGGTGATATTCTTCTCCTCATTAAACTCAACGTCATGGTTGAGATATTTCTTTATCTGGCTGCTGAAGCCATCCGCCTCTGCAATCCTCGCATAGATATCCTTTGCAATATTCTCAAGCTCGTATCTGGCGCATGACTCAATGACTATGATGAACTCATCACCGCCATATCTGCTCACAAAGCCTCTGTCCTTAGCTACTTCCCTGAACACAAAGGCCATCTCCTTAAGTATCAAATCTCCCACATCATGACCATACGTATCATTATAATGCTTGAAGTTGTCCAGGTCAATAAACATAAGCCCCACATCCATTCCACCGGATGTAACACTTATGCGCTTTTCAAGCTTTTCAATCTCCTGATACATACCTGCTCTGTTATAGATACCGGTAAGTATGTCAGTGACAGCTGCCTGCTTCAGCCTCTTGTTCATCTCATTGGCCTTCTCATTTGCCTCAATACGGGCAATGGAATACTCAAGCTCTCTGAATAACAGCTTGAAAATGCTCAGATCATCCTCATTGAGCATGTATCGCTCGATTGAGCCATGCCAGTTGTCCTTCATGCGCACATATGCTATGAGTACACTTGAAAGTGCATCATTCTTGATAAAAGGCACTGCGACAAATGAGCATACATCATCCACGCCGAAATACGAGATGACATTTTCATACTCGTAGAAGCCCTCTGCAATCTTTGATGTGGCAATGCCCTCCGGATAGTCTATCATGATATCACATATGCCCTTTATAACCTCATCTGTCATATCACAGCCCGTATCATTATAAAGCACCTGTGGCTCCTTCGCGTGCAGATCTATGATCAGCGCACAGTCAAGACTGAAATGATTGATGAAATTGCTCATGGCATTTTCAATCATGGTGTCCTTCTTCTGGTCATTGACATCGATAATGGTCTGCCATATGGAAATAAACTCCATCTGACGCTTTGAGCCCTGATAATCCTTTTCGAGCCCATGCTGCTTTACAAGCATATTAATCTGCCGCTCATTGATATGGCCATCACTCAGTGACTCTAGGTTGATATTTTTTAACATGTCAAGCGGAGCTGCCTCTGCTATTTCATGCATCCTTTTATTGTGTGCCTCCAGAAGTATTCTCTCATGCTCTATAAGCTCATTTTTGCCGAGCAGCTCAAACAGCTTCATCCTGCTTTCCCTGTATATCGAATATGCAAAAAATTCGTTTCCCTCCGCATTAACGAGATATCTCTCCGCATCCTCAAAACGTAAAAAGGCTTCTTCCTTTTCACCATCGTGCCACAAGAGCATGGCTGATGCAAAGGAGTAAAGGAACATCTCATCATCGCATCTGGAATAGTCATGGACTGCCTCAGTTCTTGTGGTGTCAATTACTCTGTAGATGACATAATTAAGAAACTGCTTGCAGCTGAGCAGATAGCGCTCACAGCTGAATCTGTCACCCGAAAATATAGATGCAAGCGCAAGAAGCGCATATACCTTACTCGTGTTGCACACTCTTAAGCTGTTTAGATGAAGCTTTATAATAGTCTTCATGGCAACTAAAAGTGCATGGACAGCCTCCTTATAATTGCCCTGCATGATATAGTTAAGAGACTTGTTATAATACACCTCAGCTATATCCTCCGGCATCTTCAGGTAATATAACATATTGATTGCAGCATTGTAATAATTGTCAACCAGCTCATTTTTACCCATGGCACTTAAATTGTAGCCTATAGACGTAAGCACTCTCGCAACATATATATTGCCGTGCCCCTTCATGAACTCGTATGTACGGATAACATATAAAAAGGCTATCTCATTGAGACCGCTTGTGCTGGCAAGCATAATAGTCTTCTGATATGCATCATACACAAGCTGCTCATTTCCTATCTCCTTCGCAAGCTCAAGCCCCTTCGTAAAATGCTTTAGTAATGATTCATCATAAAAGGACTGCTTCACCACATCCCGGCTATTGTCGTATGCGTAAATATATATATGTGCCAAATGATTCCTGTAGCCGTGCTTTATGAGCTTTTCTATAATTTCATCACTGACAGGTATATCCTGTACACAGAAGAATATATTGTACCAGCCTGACATCTTTATCATGACTGACAAAAGCTCTGTCTTAAATATCAGTGTGTCATCCTCTGCCAAAACTGCATAGTCATAGGCACTCTTTGCACTGTTTCCGGCCTTCTCAAGCTTGCCCTGATACATATAGCAGGTGCCCTTCATGAAATAATACAGCGAAAGATAATGCTCACTGTCATTTTCCGGTATCAGCGCCTTGTATTCATTCGTGAGCTCAATCGCTTTGGACATCTCTCCAAGTAAAACAGACGTCCTTGCATAGACCATATAAAAGCGGCGCAGGCTTTTCTCATCAATCCATGCATCCTCAAACTTAAGCTTATGCTCTATAATGCGGCAGCCTCTCCTTGCCTGCTCAAAATCCAGAAACTCCATGATATTTGATGCTTCCTGGATGCTCTGCTCAAAGTTCATAGTGATATACAGCTCATCATCATTTGTAGTTTTTACGTTATTTTTAAGCGGTCCGGCACTGCCTATATAGTATATGGCGCTCCTGTCCTCAAGCGACTCAACTATACGATCCCACACCTCAACAGTACTGTCAGTACCCTTGACTATGGCATTGACACCTAACACGATACCGATATTGGCGCATGGATTGTCAATCAGATACTTGATGGTCTCAATTGAACTCTTAGACGCCATCTGGAATCTGTTTATCACAATCATCAAAGGCTTCACCTCAGAAAGCTTCTTGAGCATGTCAGCTATGGCCATCGTCATGCGTCTCTGCTCATATGCCACCTCATTTAACAGCACTGTCTCCTCTCTGAAGCACTCACCTGTCTCATAATAGCTGTTTAACACCTGTCTGTGCAGATAGTACACACCGCACTCCTTCTGGAAATCATCAAAGCTTCCGCCTATAAAGCGCCTGTGCATATTGCATATGATGTCCAAAAATGGCTCATAAGCTCCGACCAGCGTATTGTAAGAGAACTCACTGTATGCAAAAAAGACGTTATCCTCATTGCTTTGATAACGTCTTATAACCTCAAGATTTTCAATCGAAAAATCATTGCTATAATTCGCCATTACGATATTTCGAGTCTCTTTTCCTATGCGATTGTAAATCTGTTCAATTACCCCACTATAATACTTTTCTATCATCTGATAACCCCATCACGTTCAAAATCTGACACTGGATAAATCCTTACATGTAATCAGATATTCCGAAATAATTCTAAAAATATAATAGCCCAAAATACCTAAAAAGTCAATCTTTTGACTCAATAATGATAAATTTTCCTCTATGGATATCAATCACTGCATGGTCATCAATTATTTCATTGGATATGCCAAGCGATGTAAATCTGTCAAAGGAATAATCCGTAACAGGATACTTAAAACCTCTAAGGCTCACCTCATTGTCGTCTGTCAGTGCTATAAGAGATACAAACCTGCCATACTGTGCTGATTTTTCAATGGTTACCGGCTTATCTGCCATCCTTATGCGGTTGTTTGTATCGATAATGCTGATATCAGTTCCACTTTCCAGGCCTATTCCCAAAAGTGAAATATTTCCGAGCACATGGTCTATTCTGCTTCCTGTTGCTCCAAGCATCACTATGCTTCTTGCACCCTCGCTTATGGCAAGTCTTATGGCATACTCCGTATCAGTATCATCCTTTATGGGATTGAGCCTGTGTATCTCGGTCTGTCCCTTTCTCTCAAAAAACTCCAAGGCCTTTGTCGTGGCTGAATCGAAATCACCTACAATTATATCAGGCGTGACACCGTTTTCGTACAGGAAATCCATTCCGCTGTCAGCCGCAATTATGGCATCTATTCCATCAGTCTTTATCTCATTTAAGCCGAATTCCTTATCTATTTTTCCACCACATACAATCAAATACCTCATTTTATCCACCTTCTTATAAATAACATATCCACATTTGCTACAGCCCCGGAAGCATTTCTGTTTTAACCTGCATCTGTTACATCATGATATTCAGAAAACCCTTTACATTTTCTTCTATATCTCCGCTAAACACCGCACTTCCCGCAACAATGATATTGGCTCCTGCTGCAAGCAGTGTCTCAACATTCTCCAGATTGACACCACCGTCCACCTCTATATCAGCCTTGTTTGCGGTTTTCTCAAGAAGCGCCTTTAGGTCGCGCACCTTGTCTACAGTGTACGGAATAAGCTTTTGTCCTCCAAAGCCCGGATTTACCGTCATGATAAGCACCATATCCACCTTAGGGAGCACATACTCTATAGCAGAAAGCGGAGTAGCCGGATTTAATGCTACACCTGCCAGTATGCCCTTTTCCTTTATTGCCTCGATTGTTCTGTCAAGATGCTTGCATGCCTCCGCATGGACTGTGATGATGTCAGCGCCTGCCGCCGCAAAATCATCTATGTATCTGACCGGCTCATCTATCATCAGATGCACATCAAACATGCGCTCTGTGCACTTTCTGATTGTCTTTATGACCGGCAGTCCTATTGATATGCTTGGAACGAAGCTGCCGTCCATAACATCTATATGCACATACTGTGCTCCGGCCTCGTCAAGCTGCTTAAGCTGCTCTCCAAGTATTGAATAATCCGCTGATAAAATTGATGGTGATAAGCAGTTCATGTTTTCCTCCGTTTGATTATGCTTTAAATTAATACTTTTGTCTGTTTTTCAGCTCCTCATACAGAAGCTTATAGTTATCATACCGCACCTGCGATATTTTCCCTTCTGAAAGAGCCTCCTTGACACCGCAGTCCGGCTCATTTATATGACTGCAGCCCTGAAACCTGCAATACGGCTCATATTCTACAAACTCCGGATAACAGGTCCACAGATCCTCCTTTTCAAAGCCCGGCACATCCATCGAGCTAAAGCCCGGTGTATCCATGATATACGTGCCATCCTTTATCGGAATAATCTCAGAATGTCTGGTCGTATGCTTTCCGCGCTCTATTTTCTCACTTATATGTCCGGTCTCCATCTGCACATCATCCTGCAGACAGTTGATGATAGATGACTTGCCAACTCCCGAGGGACCTGCAACCGTGGTCGTCCTTCCCTCTAAAATGTGCTTTATCTCATCTATGCCCTCACCTGTTTTCGTGCTGGTAAAAAGCACTCTATAGCCAGCCGGCTCGTATATGCTTTTAAGCTCCTGCTGCTCTTTAGGTGTGATTAAGTCCTTTTTGTTGAAGCATATAGTAACCGGGACATGCTGGTACTCCATCATACACAAAAACCTATCAAGCAGGTTGAAATTGGGATCCGGCTTTGCGGATGCAAAAATAACCAGGGCCATGTCTATATTGGACACAGCCGGCCTGATAAGTTCGTTTTTCCGTGGCAGTATACGCTCGACATTGCCTATGTGCTTTTCATCATCGAGGACTGCTATATCGACGATATCGCCAACCAGCGGCTTTATCTTTTGTTTTCTGAAGGTGCCTTTTGCTTTGCACTCGTAGAGAATGCCGCCTGTGGCAGTTTCTTTTGCTTCTTTGGTTTCTTCTACGTAGACGTAGTAGAAGCCGGCAATTCCTTTAATAATTTTTCCTGTCATGGTTTTCCTTGTGTGCTTTTGTATTTGCAGGAGTCACGCTTTCGGCGGGGATGCATGCCGCGCTTTGAGGTTGTGTGGATGGCGGTGGCAGGCATATATTCCTCTTAAAAAATATGAAGCCAGCCCCGGGCTCTCCTACGGACAGGCTATGGCTTGCTCTGCCCTATTCTTTCCTCGGTAGGTTTATGGCACCCCGGGGCAATTCATATTTTTTTCTCGGAACACATGCCTGCCCCGCTTCCTTAGTTCCTCTCCGCGAGTTCAGGTTTTCGTCCGCGGGTTGATGCGGTAGTGGGGTGCGGATAGCACCCACTTTGTGGGTGCTATCCGGTGGTTGCTATAGAGTGTGTATACAAATACTATTGCTATGTGGAAAACTTGACGTAGCTACGCTACTGCTCGTTTTCCTTGTACCCCACGCAATGGCAATATCTACCTCTTTTTAGCTATTCCGGTTTATAATAATTATTTAGCGTCTCTTATGCTTATGGCACGCTATACGTTACTGGATCAAGTGTGACAGTTGCAGGATTTCCTGCTTCATCTGTTTCCCCTGTCTGAACTGTCCAAGTAACCACAATACTTCCTGTAGCTTCTTTCATTGTTCCGGAAACTGTAAATGATGACGTATTTTCATATGAACCCTTATCGTATACAGTTCCACTTTTACCTACAAGCTTATACTCTGCTTTTACTACAGTTCCCTCTCCACTATAACTAATTCCTTTACTTACGTTAGTCGATATCTCCTGCTTACCCTTACTGAGTGTCAGTGTGATTGTGGTGCCTGCGGCTACGGTTTCACCGGATTTGGTCTGGCTGATTACGCTGCCGGCGGGTACTGTGTCGCTGTACTGGGAGTCGGCATAGGTGTACTTGAGCCCTGCTCCTGCGAGGGCGCTTTCTGCATGTGACTGTGAGGCACCTACTACGTTTGGCACGGTGATTGGCTTCTGGCCCGGTGAGAGGGTGACTGTTACTGTGCTGCCCTTTGCGGCCTGTTTCTTTGCTGATGGTGACTGTGCTGTTACTACATCTGCTGCTACACTGTCATTGTAATCTCCATACTCGAAGGTGACATTAAAGCCTGCTGACTCGAGTGTACTCTTTGCTGAGCTCTTGGTCTTTCCGATTACACTTGGTATCTTGACCATCTCTGATGTACTATCACCTTTTCCTGCGATAACTACATTAATCTGTGAACCACGCTTTACTGTATCTCCGGCCTTGACATCCTGCTCAAGGATTGTGCCATCCTTTTTATCTGACTGCTTTGTCTCAAATGCAAATACTGTGAGGTCAAGCTTTAAGCGGTCTACTGCCTTCTGAGCATCCTCCACTGACATGCCTCTGATGTCAATCATCTGGCCCTCTGTCTCAGTCTGTGTCTCTGACTCTGATTCAGACTCGGTCTGTGTCTGTGACTCTGTCTGCTGTGACTCTGAGTTCTTTTTGCCGCCATACTTAAACACTCCTGCCACTGAAAGTGCAAGATATATGATAACTATTACAATGATTACGGCTGTTACTATACCCATGATTGTGATTGCTTTATCCATCTTTGGATTTAAAAGCTTGCCGTCATCATCATCGTCTTCGTCTTCTTCGTCATCATCGTCGTCTAAGAGTGACTCATCATATTCATCATCATCGTCTTCATCGTCAGCATACTCATCACCATTATCTGCATCGGTATCATCATCGTTTAAGTCCTCTGCGACACCTCTGCCCTCTTTTATCTTGTCAAGCTCCTCCGGGCTTATAACCTTGGTCTTGCCACCGTCAACAAGTGGTGCTATTGTGACGAAATCCTCATCAGGATGCGCAAGAGAGCGCCTTATGTCTGTGAGAAGCTCCTCAATAGTCTGGTATCTGCGGTCCGGTGTCTTTTGTGTACACTTTAAGATGATTTTCTCAAAGCTGATTGGCAGATCCGGTGCGTAGATGCTTGGCCTTGCAATCTCCTCCTGTAGGTGCTGCAGTGCAACTGCCACTGTGGTATCACCGTCAAACGGCACACGGCCTGTAACCATCTCAAACATTACGATTCCCAGTGAGTAAATATCACTTCTGCCATCGACGAAGCCGTTTCTTGCCTGCTCCGGAGATGCATAGTGTACTGAGCCCATCACATCTGAGCTTATTGTATTTGAAGATGTAGCCTTTGCAATTCCAAAGTCTGTCACCTTTACCTTGCCATCTGTAGAAATAATGATATTCTGCGGCTTGATATCACGGTGAATGATATTTTTATTGTGAGCGGCCTCTATGCCCCTTGCCACCTGGATTGCAATACTTGCAGACTCCTTGAATGACAGCTGGCCCTTTTTCTCGATATAAGTCTTAAGTGTGATACCCTCGACATACTCCATGACAATGTAGTACAGACCATTCTCGCTGCCTACATCATAGATGTTTACAATATTTGGATGCTCAAGTCCTGCTGCTGACTGTGCCTCAGCACGGAACTTGGTCACAAATGAACTATCCTCAGAAAACTCCTGCTTTAAAACCTTTATAGCTACAAAACGGCTCAGTATATGGTCTTTTGCCTTGTATACATCGGACATGCCGCCTGCGCCAACCTTGCTTAGGATCTCATATCGATCCGATAAAAAACTTCCTATCTCTAACATCTGTTATTACCTCGTCTTAAAATGGTTTAATAATCATTACAGTGATATTATCGCGGCCACCGTTTGCATTGGCCATGGCGACAAGCTGTGACGCTGCTGTCTCGATATTATCATTTTGCCTAATAGTATCGCATATTTCTTCATCTCTCACCATATTGGTAAGTCCGTCTGTACACAGAAGAATCCTGTCGTCCTCACATAGCTCGACCTCAAAGAAATCTGCCTCCACATGATCTGCTGCCCCGACAGCTCTCGTGATGATATTCTTGTCCGGATGAACTCTCGCCTCATCGGCATTTATCTCACCCATCCTGACCATCTCATCAACCAGTGAATGATCCCTGGTAATTTGTCTGATCTGCTCTGTGCCACCTACAATATAAAGCCTGCTGTCACCTATATTGGCCACAAAGAGCTTGTTTCCTATAATAGTTCCTACGACTAAGGTGGTACCCATTCCACGCTTAGCTTCATCCTCACGAGACTCAGCCACCAAAAGCTCATTTGCCTTGTTGATAGCCTCTTTGATGATGGATACCGGTTCATCCCCGGCATTTCTCGATACCGATGCAACCACACGCTCTATAGTGTATCTGGAAGCATAGTCACCGGCTTTGTGTCCTCCCATTCCATCTGCTACGATGAAAAGATTCGGAAGATTTCCTACTGCAGTGTCAGACGAGAAATAAAAATCCTGATTCATCTCACGAATAGCACCTGCATCCGTAATGGAAAACGTCTTCATCTAGTTTATTCCTCTCTCTTTATCTATATGCTTCTTGCGAAGCTGTCCACAGGCACCGTCTATATCTCTGCCCATTTCCCTTCTAATAGTAACATTAATTCCGTTTTTTTCAAGCCTATTTTTAAAAGCCTCTATAACCCCCTTGTTGGACTGCACGTAGTCGCGCTCCTTTATCGGGTTTACCGGAATCAGATTTATATGGCAGTTCATGCCATGTACGAGTGCCGAAAGCTCTGCTGCATCCTCGGCTGTATCGTTCACTCCGCCTACCAGGCTATACTCAAAGGTGACTCTGCGGCCGGTCTGTGCAAAATAATATTTGCATGCATCGACCACATCATGTATATCATAGCTGTTTGCAACCGGCATGAGAGCTTTTCTCTTTTCCTGGTTGGAGGCATGCAGTGAAAGCGCCAGCGTGATAGAAAGCTTTTCATCTGCAAGCTGTCTCATGCGCGGTACGAGACCACATGTGGAAACTGTCAGATTTCGCTGGCTGATATTGATTCCGTTTTCATCAGTGAGAAGCTCTATAAAGCGCAGCAGATTGTCGTAATTGTCAAGCGGCTCACCTGTGCCCATGACAACTACATTTGAGATGCGCTCTCCTATGTCCTTGCCTATCTGATAAATCTGGTCAATCATCTCAGACGGCCTAAGCCCCCTGACGAGACCGTCAAGAGTGGATGCACAGAATCTGCACCCCATCCTGCAGCCAACCTGCGAAGATATGCATACAGAGTTTCCATGCTTGTACTTCATAAGCACACTCTCTATGACGTTGCCATCATCGAGTGCAAAGAGATATTTTCTCGTGCCATCGAGCTTTGACACCTGCACCTCCTCTTTTTTTAGCGAGATGAGTATTGCATTGTCCTTTAATACCTGTATGAACTTTTTTGAAATATTGGTCATCTCATCAAAGCTGTCCACATGCTTCACATGAATCCACTCATATATCTGCTTCGCACGGAATTTCTTCTCTCCGAGCGATATGATAAACTCTGTGAGCTCGTCCATATTCATTGATTTGATGTCAGTTAGTTGTTCTTTTATCCTGTCTCTTATACACATCTCCGAGCCCACGAGACGTAGAGGAATCTC
>ENA-OYXG01000224-OYXG01000224.1-human-gut-metagenome-genome-assembly--contig:-NODE-224-length-19094-cov-8.150428_pt1 | contig 19094 bp, 22 predicted proteins | sample MGYA00244216_ERZ653419 | MGnify/ENA primary metagenome ERZ653419 (study PRJEB26926, sample SAMN06164917) | human gut metagenome | biome: ENVO:00009003; feature: ENVO:2100002; material: ENVO:00002003... | reverse complement strand
CGGTTCTTAGGGGAGAAGGGGGCAGCAATGCCCTTGACTTACCCGATATACAGAAACAGGGCGATTTCTTCGTGGAATCCCCGATTATTCTTTTGGCGGCTATTATATGGTATTTGCGCATCTACCAGGACGGAAAATACTGCACGTTCCCTCACGCGATAGAATTTCTGAACAAGCCGTATGCCGATATTTTCACAATTCTTACCTCGTATCCGTCTTTGGAAAACTACCTTTCCCCGTTCATGGACGCCTGGCAAGGGGGCGCACAAGACCAGTTGCAAGGCCAGATCGCTTCGGCAAAAATCCCGCTTTCAAGGATGATTTCCCCGCAGCTTTACTGGGTGATGACCGGTGATGATTTCACGCTCGACCTGAACAATCCCGAACACCCTAAAATCCTGTGTGTCGGTAACAATCCCGACAGGCAGAACATCTATTCAGCCGCCCTCGGACTGTACAACAGCCGTATCGTAAAATTGGTGAACAAGAAGGGACAACTGAAGTCTTCCATCATCATAGACGAGCTGCCCACGATTTACTTTCGCGGTATTGACAATCTCATTGCCACCGCACGAAGCAACAAGGTGGCGGTATGTCTCGGCTTCCAGGACTTCTCTCAGCTGACCCGTGACTACGGTGAAAAAGAAGCGAAGGTAATCCAAAATACGGTGGGCAACATCTTCAGCGGTCAGGTCGTGGGAGAAACGGCTAAGAACCTTTCGGAACGCTTCGGTAAGATACTCCAACAGCGGCAGTCCATTTCCATCAACCGGCAGGACACCTCCACCTCCATCAACACGCAGATGGATTCGCTCATTCCGGCATCGAAAATAGCCAACCTCTCACAGGGTACATTCGTGGGCAGCGTAGCGGATAACTTCGGGGAAGAGATTGACCAGAAGATTTTCCATGCCCGCATTATTGTCGATAATGAGAAGGTAGCAGCGGAAACCAAAGCCTACAAGAAAATACCCGTCATCAACGAGTTCAAGGATGCGGACGGCAACGACATCATGCAACAGCAGATAGACCGGAACTATTCCCAGATAAAAGCGGACGTGGTGCGGATAATCGAAGATGAGATGACCCGTATAAAGAACGACCCTGATTTGAAACACCTGATACCACAGGAAGAAAATGACAAGGATAATGAATAGCCATTGAAAGGCCGCTTTTTTATTTTAGCCTGCAAAGGTCGTCCCGTGCCTTTTGGATTGAGCAAGGTCGAGCCCTACGGGTTTTCGGGGAAATCTTCCGCGCTCCGCTTGCGGTATTTTCCCGAAAAGCCTTGCACAATCCGGCACGGAACGGTAAGGCAGGCAAGAAATAAAATACCGGCTCGCCGGTCGGAATTGTTTAACTAAAAAACAAGTTATGAGCAATACAAGAGTGGTCAATATCCGCAAGGAATCCTGTGATGTATATATAGGAAGAGCGGGACAAGGGAAAGACGGTTATTTCGGAAATCCGTTCAGGCTGGAAGCGACAATGACAAGGGGCGGCACGCTGGACCGTTACAGGAAGTATTTCTACTATCGTTTAAGTACGGATGAAAAGTTCCGCAGACGAATCGGAGAATTGCAGGGCAAGACATTGGGGTGTTTCTGCAAGCCGAATCCTTGTCATGGGGACATCATCAAGGAATACTTGGAACGCATGGAGGGATGTACCGATGAAATAGCCATAGAAAAGACCTACTGGAAAGGAGTGGCTTATCCAGTTCGGGAAATCCAAGTCGGTAATGACATTTTCAGGGTGTCAGTAAAAAGCCTGTGCGATGAGCTGGTGAACGATATGCATAACGGCATTTATGAAGCGATGGAAGCGAGCGAGGAGATTGACGGTTACTGCACGGATGAGGAACTATGTACACTGACCGATGATGACCTGTACAGAATGTGCTGCTGAAATAAAATTCAAACAATAAAAAACAGAAATGACATGAAAAAGAGAAGCAACTTTACACCGATGAAAAGATTCCATGAGATTCTTGACAATTATGGTCTGAAACTGATGGAGGTGGGAACCAACCACCTGAGAGTATTTTTTGGCAACCGGAAATTGTTCGACTACTATCCGCTGAGAATGAAACTGTTTGATTACCGGCAGTGGCAGCAACTGACCTATCCGTCGGTCATGGACGGTACGGACAAATGGGAAACGGAACTGGAAGGAATCATCAACAGCCTTATGGTATCACCGCAATAAACATTGACATTATGCACAAGAAAAACAGACAGACGCTCGTTTGGGATAACATTCCTGAATGGGCGATTTTCGCATTGGAGTACGGCATCGAGGAAGAATTGTTCCTGCCGAACGAGGATTTGGAAATGATAAGCCGGTTCATCGGCGAGAATTTCCCGAACGGCTACACGATGAGTGTGGATTGGGAATCATGCACGGAGTTCAACCCACGTCCGGCATTCGGGAAACCGTGCAAGACTCACAAGGTGACTTTTGTAACAAACTAAAACTACCTGCTATGAGAAAGATAACATTAAGCGAATACAATTCCATCCCGAAGGATTACCGAGGGATCTGGACCGTGGAGCGTTGGGACTTGCCGAATTGGGCGGAAATACGCGAAAAACACATGGGAAAGCGCACCATGATGGTATATGACAAGGGAACATGCCTGCTGGTGGAAGGACTCGGATTTGAAATCGTGGATGATAGTATCTGGAAAAAGGCGGATGAAGTCAAGAAGGAAATAGGTAGCCATTTCCTGAAATTCTACTGTGAGCAGGGACGTGAACCTCATTATGCGGACTGCACTATCCGGTGGTGCGACACGCTGGAAACGGAAGAAGTGAGGATTGCGCTGGCGATGGATTCCGACAACGAAAAGGACGATGAGATATTCTTCTACTGCGACAGCTTGGAAAATTTAAAATCACTGGCGGATAAAGGTAAGGAGGATTTCATCATAGCCGGATGCATTGGTTTCGGGATATACGAAGAATTGTTACAAACAACTTAAAAACATCAGACATGAAAATCAAATGTCAGGAACACTACGAGAATACCGTCAAGTATGCGAAAAGCATCGGTGATGAAACGTTGAGCAAATGTATTGAACGGCTCAAGCAATGGGAGGTCAACTCCAATGGCAGGTATGAAATCGAACTGTACACCGATTTCGCACCATATTCATTCGGTTTCGCTGAAGTGGCGAAAGACGGGACAAGGGGCGTTGTCGGAGGGCTTCTCTATCACGGCAAGCCGGATCGGTCATTTGCTGTAATGATTGGTGGACCGTTTCACGGCTGGAGCATACACACTTGAAAAATCGTTTCGCAGTTTGTGTTGAGCGAAAAAAGCGCAGAAGTACTCAAAATCTGATTACCTTTTACACTTTCTTCGCTCATATTTTATTTCCGTCTGCTCATTCTGAAATCTCCAAAATCAGAAAGCTAAAATCTGTATTTGACGGATTAAAAATCAATTCTCGCAGGTTTTCCGCAAAAATCAAAGATTAAATCGTTATATGGCAAATTTAGATACCGGCAATATTTCTTTTTCAGGTGTTACTTTTATTGATATGCTATTTTTGCAATCTGTCTATTAATTGAGAGCGAACAAGGTCGTACCCCAACTGAGGATTGAACTCCCTCTCCGGACGGATAAGATTTTGTGTATCTCCTAAGAACTCAGAGTCAGACATCTTCTCTTCCATATTATTAATGAACTGTTTGTATGTCGGTGGTTGTTGAACAACAAAAGACATATAACGGTGGTAACAACGCATAATTTCTTCGACATCAACTGATGCTTCAGACAAAGCGACATACAAGTCAAAAAGGTCTCGCCCCTTTTTCCTTTGGTACAAGGCTCTCAGTTTTGTTCCCAACAGTTCATTTAAACGATATGTTGTTACTCCGCACTTGCCTGAGAACCAACTATTTTCCATTTCAAATGGTATTTTGACTAATCCAAGTTCATTAAAATGCTCAAAACAGTTTATCTCGATTTTTAAGCGTAGAGGAATTGTGGGAGGTATTTCCGATTCCATACGAAACAACATCGTGTTATTATATCGTTTTTGTTTTGTTACTCTATCCGGCAAAAAATCCAAAACTTCCCCAAGTCTGAACATTATTGGCTTTATCGGTCCGGGAGTAATTTGAACTAAGTCAATATCTTCACTATATCTGGGCTGTGGCGTCAGATATAGTTTATGGAGTGCAGTTCCTCCCCTGAATGCTAATTGTGAAGCAAGAAACTCATCGCTAAAAATAGCGACTAACGCACGTGATATAATGAGGTCTTGCTCTACTTGTGCGTTGTCATTCCATGGAACTATCTTATTCCATTGAGTGATGGCTGTTCTGTTTATCATATTTCGTCAGTTTCTATTATCGTATTTACAAAAATTTTCCAACGGTTATTCCTTTCCGCGCAATCTTTTGGTTTATTTATAGTTAGAGGAATATATTTGAAACGCTTTACATATGAAGTCAATTCCATATATAGCGTATCTGCAATTTCTGCTGCATTTAGAACTTCATCCAGTATATATCCCAGTCGTTGTATAGTTGCGATTGATGTATAACCAAACAACTTATTGGAAGCACCACGAAAATCTAATTTTTCTGTAAGTTCTTCCAATATAGTAGATGCTCTTGAAAGTCCACCTATATATTGCTCATATTGTACAATGTCAAGAGCTGTCAATTCTGCATTCGAATAATATATCACTCCTGTTTCAGAATTTTTTGATAACAAAAAATCTGTTGGAATTTCCTTGCGGTATACCCAAACAAGTGTATTGTTCTTTGATTGCGAAACAGAAGACTTTGGAAATACCGACATTACAGAAAATTTCTGTGGACGTTGATGAGCTGCACCATGAATTTCTGCCGCATTTAAGAGACTAATATAATAAGGCTTGTTTAGATACGACATCAACTGATCTATGTAATATATCGGTGGTACCATTCTTTTGGCAGCATAATGAGGAGGAATAATAACGTAGAAACCTTTATAGACCGGATATATTATACCTTGTGATGATATACGGAACAAATCATTTTTAATGACCTGCTCTGAATAATGTGGCAATGCCAACCTAATTTCTTCAACCGAAAAAGTTGGAAATCCACTTATCTCTCTATCTCTAATCCATTCACGTATTGTCATAATGCGTAATTTTAGTGCAAAGGTACTCAAAAAATGATTACCATTGCACTAAAAAGATGCGCATTTTCGTTCAAAGGGTAATTTTTCCATATTCTTCCATAAACTACCATCCTAAGTCACGCTTCACTCACTAAGTCCCTCTGAGAAGGTAACTCGGAGGACGATACCTTTCACGTTCAGGCCTCCGGTTTTCGTACAAAAAATTCCCTGCGGTAATTTTTCTTCGAAAAAACGTTCCGGTATCGCCGTCCGAGTTGGGTGAAAAGGTCGGGACTTAGCAAGCGAAGCGACCTACGACGCATAGAACAAGGTCAAGACAAAACCTGACGGGAGTACTTTATAAAATTCAGACCGTCCCAATTGGAACATCTATCCTATCATAAATCCTTTTCCTTTCGGTCGCCTGTCTTATGAGAAATACAAGGAAGTAGGGACAAAAGCAGCTCGCTCTCAACTCTGCATAATATAGGTTTTCTTTTTCCCTCTTCGTCCCTTTCCCTGCTTCGGTTTCTCTCTGCCTTCCCGTACCTTGTGGCCCGCCCTTTTCCCTCTGTTTTTTCCCTTTTTCGTTTTCGTGCTGTCACCCTGCGGTGAAACGTGATGACAAATGATGTAATATGTAGTTCAACTAATTAAAAATCAATTATTTATCAAATTTTGCTATATATATTTGCGGTGACAATAGTAGTTATCAACTCTAAAAACTCAAAGTTATGGCAAAGAAAAATGTGAGGGACGAACCCCTGAAGCCGCAAGTGAGCGAGAACGAACAGATGAGTGACATCGTGTTCATACTCGACAAGATGGAACTGATTTTACAGGCGGTGTCAAAAATCGGAAAGGACGGGAAATACAGCACCGTTCCGGCAGACAAGGAACACAGCAACTCCTTCCTGAAAATCGACCGGTACGCCAACATGTTCGAGAATTTCGTGAAAAACTTCTGGAGCCAGCTCAAAGACCCGACCCGTTTCGGCATCCTCTCCGTCAAGGCGGATACGCTGGACAGCCCGGAAGTGAAGCAGGCCATCGAAGACCTCGCCGCCGGAAAGCAGACAAAAGCCGTGGAAGACTTCCTCAAAAAATACGAAATCGTTCCACGCGACAAGGAAAACCAAAGTATCAACAATCAAAATCAAGAAGAAATGGCAAAGAAAAATGAGACACAGCAGCAGGCCACCCAAGGTGACGGCACGCAGCAACCCAAGTACCGCTACAACGAGTCCATGATCAACTGGGAGGAACTGAAGAATTTCGGACTTTCCCGTGAATACCTCATGGAGCGCGGTCTCCTTGACCAGATGCTCAGGGGCTACAAGACCAACCAGGTGGTACCCATCAGCATGAATTTCGGCTCCGCCGTATTACGTACCGATGCACGACTGTCATTCCAGCAGTCCGTGGGAGGCCCTATCGTATTAGGTATCCACGGCATCCGCCAGAAACCCGAACTCGAACGCCCGTACTTCGGTCACATCTTCTCCGAAGAGGACAAGAAGAACCTGTTGGAGACAGGCAACATGGGGCGTGTGGTGGAACTGAAAGGGCGCAACGGCGAATACATCCCTTCTTTCATCAGCATCGACAAGCTCACCAACGAGGTGGTCGCCATGCGCGCGGAAAACGCCTACATCCCGCAAGAAATCAAAGGTGTGAAACTGACCGACCAGGAAATCAACGACCTGCGGGAAGGCAAGAAAGTGTTCATCGAAGGCATGATTTCCAATAACGGCAAGGAGTTCGACGCCCACATCCAGGTCAACGCCGAACGCAGGGGCATCGAATACATCTTCGAGAACGACAAACTCTTCAACCGACAGTCGCTGGGCGGAGTGGAACTTACCAAGCAGCAGATTGAAGACCTCAACGCGGGCAAGGCCATCTTCGTGGAGGGTATGGAGCGCAAGGACGGTGAGTTGTTCTCCTCGTATGTCAAGCTGGACGAGGCCACGGGCAGACCTTCCTACACACGCTACAATCCCGATTCCCCGGAGGGAGCGCGTGAAATTTACATCCCGAATGAAATAGGCGGCGTGAAAATCACCGCCGAGGAACAGCAACAACTGCGCGAGGGCAAAGTCATCTTCCTCAACGACATGGTGAACCGCAAGGGCGAGGAGTTCTCCTCCTTCATCAAGGCGGATTTGGAAACGGGACGCCTGAGCTACTCACGCACGCCGGACGGCTTCGAGCAGCGTGCCGAGTTCAAGATACCGGAAAAGGTATGGGACGTAAAACTGACGAGAAACCAGCGTGCCGACCTCCAGAGCGGCAAGGCGGTACTGGTCGAGGGCATCAAAGGCTACGATGGAAAGACCATCTCGCAGTATGTCAAGGCGAACTTCAACCAGGGCAGGCTGGACTTCTATAACGAGAACCCGGACCGCAAGCGTGACGCATCGCAGCGCAACGTGGTGGCGAACGCCCAGAAGCAGGGACAGGAACAGGCTGGCCGCAAGTCCAAGGGGGCAAGCATTGCCTGAGCGTGAATCAGAATGAATGTCAAATCAAAAAAACAGAAATATGAACGTAAACAATAAAAACAACACGCCATTCAAGGCGGAAGACGTGAACTGGGAAGAACTCGCGGGAATCGGGATCCTGAAGGACGAGCTGGAAATGTCGGGGGAACTTGATACGTTGCTCAAGGGAGAAAAGACAGGAGTGATGTCACTCAGCCTCGTGCTGCTGGGCGTGGACGTGGTGATGGACGCCACCCTGCAACTGGTGCGCAAGGACGACGGGGCACTGATTGAAATCCTCGGTGTCAAGCCGGTGGCCTGACAAACGCTCATCCATTATAACAAGTAAAAAATGTCAAACCGCCGTTTCCCGTTTTCCGGTTCCGGTAGCGGGGAACGGCTTAAATTTTATCCGAACATGAAAGCAATCATTGCAGAAAAACCGAGTGTCGGCATGGATATAGCCCGTGTGGTCGGGGCTACCGACAAGAAAGACGGCTACTGTACAGGTAACGGGTATATGGTCACGTGGGCGTTGGGACACCTGGTGTCGCTCGCCATGCCCGGTGCGTATGGCTACACGAAAACCTCCGCCGAAAACCTCCCGATGCTGCCGGACCCGTTCCGTCTGGTGTCCCGCCAGGTCAGGACGGACAAAGGGATGGTGACGGACATCGCCGCCGCCAAACAACTGAAAATCATCGACAGCGTGTTCGACCGGTGCGACAGCATCATCGTGGCTACCGACTGTGCCCGTGAAGGGGAACTTATCTTCCGCTGGATATATTCCTACTTAGGCTATACCAAACCGTTCAAACGCCTGTGGATCTCCTCTCTCACCGACGAGGCCATCCGCGAGGGTTTGGCGAACCTCCGGGACGGCAGCGACTACGACAGCCTGTATGCCGCCGCCGACTGCCGGGCAAAGGCGGACTGGCTGGTGGGCATGAACGCGAGCCGTGCCCTGGCGGTAGCCTCCGGCTCGGCGAACAACTCCATAGGACGTGTACAGACCCCGACGCTCGCCATGGTCTGTGCCCGCTTCAAGGAGAACCGGAATTTCGTCTCCACCCCTTACTGGCAGCTGCACCTCACGCTGAAACGGCAGGACGCGCACCGCATGTTCATCCACACGGAAGAGTTCAAGGAAAAGGATGCGGCAGAGGCGGCATACCGGAAAATCACTTCCGGTTCTGTGGCGACAGTCACTGGGTCGGAACACAAGAGGACTTTCCAACAGGCCCCGCTTCTGTACGACCTGACCACGCTCCAGAAAGATTGCAACGTCCATTATGACCTGACAGCGGAGAAGACCCTCTCCATCGCCCAATCCTTGTATGAAAAGAAGCTTATTTCTTATCCGAGGACGGGAAGCCGCCATATCCCGGAGGATGTCATGCGGCACATTCCTTCCTTGCTGGGAAAAGTGGTTTCCATGCCGGAATTCAGGGAATACGGACAGTCTTTCGACATGTCCGATCTGAATACCCGCAGCGTGGATGACACGAAAGTGACCGACCACCATGCCCTGATTATCACGGGCATTTCACCCGAAGGGTTGTCCGAGGCGGAATCTACCGTTTACACCCTGATAGCCGGAAGGATGCTGGAAGCATTCTCGCCACCCTGCGAGAAGGAACTTTTGGTCATGGAATGTGCCTGCGAGGGAATGGCGTTCCGTTCCCGCTCTTCCTCCATTGTCAGACCGGGCTGGCGCGGCGTGTTCGCCAGAAAGGAGGACAGGGAGAAGGACGAGCCGGAACGTGACGGGGGGACGGCGGAGTTTGCCGAAGGCGAGACTGTTCCGGTCATGGGACACGGGATGGCGCAGAAGAAGACCCTACCCAAGCCGCTGTACACGGAGGCCACCCTGCTGGCGGCGATGGAGACCTGCGGGAAAAACATCACGGACGAACAGGCAAAGGAGGCTATCAAGGAATTGGGCATAGGCACACCCGCCACCCGTGCCGCCATCATTACCACCCTTATCAAACGTGACTATATCGCCCGCTCCGGCAAAAGCATCATCCCGACCGAAAAAGGGATGTATATCTATGAGGCGGTGAAGGACATGCGTGTGGCGGACGTGGAACTGACGGGAAGCTGGGAGAAGACCCTGGCGCAGGTGGAGAGGCATACCCTCGATACGGAAACCTTCATGCAGTCCATCCTGGATTACACCCGCAGGGCAACCGAAGAGATCCTGCGTCTGGATTTTCCGGCGATGCAGGAAAGGGCATTCACCTGCCCCAAGTGCAAGACGGGAAAAATCATCCTCCGTTCCAAAGTGGCCAGGTGCGACCATGACGGGTGCGGGCTGCTGGTGTTCCGCCGTATTCTGAACAAGGAACTGACCGACACCCACATGGAACAGCTTTTCTCCTCCGGCACCACCAGACTCATCAAGGGGTTCAAGGGAAAGAAAGGTGTACCGTTCGATGCCGCCGTCACCTTCGATGCGGAATACAACACGGTATTCTCGTTCCCGAAAACCGGGAACGGAAAGAAAAAATAACACCGTCATTCCAATTCGCGGGCAAAGGTAGCGCACCGCCTTTTTCCACCGGCAAGGTCAGGCCCTCCGGGTTTCGGGGAAAATCATCCTCGCGCCGCTCCGGTATTTTCCTCCGAAAACCTTGCCTGTGGAGGCGGTACGCATCCCGGCCCTTGAAATTGGAAAAGACTGTTTCACCCGTTAATACCGGAATGTCATGAAAACAAGGGAATATATCGACAAGATTCAAGCGAACAGATGGGTACGGACCATCGCATTGGGCTTTGCAGCCTTCATCGTGTTCAGTTATATGTACACACGGGGCATATCCCCCGTGTGGGCTGCGGTAGCCATCGTGTGTTTTAGGGGATTCTTCAGGTTCCTGTACCGGATAGCTTGCCTTCTGGTGGCTGCGGCCATACTTTTCTGCATACTCAGTTTTCTGGTATCCTGACAATATTTGACCATGAAACATAACTGCCATACAAAATCAAGTGGAACCTTACAGAACAGAGCTGTCTTCCGGGACGGCTCTTTTTGTTTTCCGCCCTCTGTGGAACCGGAAACCATAACGACAGGAATAAAAGGAAAAGGGATGAAAACACAGACTTGGCATACCGGAAACTACCGGGCAAAGTTGGCAAATGCCTTTGTTCGGACGGCAAGGTCAAGCCTTGCGGTTTCGGAAAAAATCATCCTCGCCGGAGGCTTGCGGTATTTTTCCCGAAAACCTTGCCTTACCGAAGGCATCTGCCGTCGGGCCCTTGTAGTTCACGGGCTGCCAAAGCCCGAATATTCACAATTAAAAAAAATAAAGAGACATGAACCAAGCATTTGCAACAAGCGCACCGCCGGCTCCCATGAGGATGCCCATGCCGGTAACGAGAAGAAAAAGGACGGTGGAACCCGAACCTGCCGTCAAGTTCCCGCCACGGGGGACGACAGGGCCGGTACACATCTCCACCCTGTTGAACCCGATTCTGGAAATCAGCCGCCATCCCGACAGGAACAGGCTGCTGGCCAAACTGTTCAGTGAAGAATAAAACCCAGTAATAACTTTTAATACATCAAATTATGTTTTTTACAGCAATCCACCAGATGATGACCGAAGGCGTGGATCTCACGCTTGTCATCCGCAAAGCGAACGGACAACTGACAGTATCCTTACTGCCGAAGTCGAACGGGCTGAAGGACGAAGCCCAGAACCACCTCGTACCACTGACCGTCAGCGGGCATCCGCAGGAACTGGACGCAGGCTTCCTACAAGCCGTAGCACGTCCTATACAGAAGACTACCGGACTGATTTCCAACATGGCGCAGTTCGAGGCGCAGGCTGAGAAGGCAGCGTCCGAGAGCAAGGCGGCAAAGGAGACCAAAGCGAAGGAGACGAAGGAGGAAAAGGAGAAGCGGGAGAAGTACGAGAAACATTTCAAGAAAGCGGAGGAACTGATCGCTGCCAAGAACCACAAGGAGGCGGTTACCGCACTCGGACAGGCACGTCTTTACGCCAAACCGCAGGACCAGAAGAAGATTGACGAGATGGTGGCGGAACAGACAAAGGCGATGAACAAGGGCAGTCTGTTTGAACTGATGGAAGAACCGGCTCCGCAGCCACAACAGCCGCAGGCACAACCGGCAGCCGCACCAGTCCAACAACCGCGGCAGGCTCCACAGTATCCTCAGCAACCGCAGGCACAGAGACCGATGGCGGCTCAGGCTCCTGGCGGACAGCAGAGACCGGCAGCCAATCCTCAGCAACAGCAGACAATGTGGCCACCGCAACAACCGCCGCAGGGACCGGCACAATATTACGCCCAGCCACAACCGCAACCCTATATGGGACAGCAGCCAGTACCGCAACAGGCTCCACAACCCGCACACGGGGGATACCATGGGACACATTGGCAGGAGCCGGTACAGCACCCTGAAGAACTCTCCCCACATTATCACGCCGGAGAGGATGAACCCAATTACCGTCCGGAGGATTACGAGGAATATCCCGATTTTCCGCAGTCCATGTTAGAAAATCATGTCTCACAATATCAAGCAGTATAAGATTATGGCACTCGAAGTAACAGGAATGGCACGCTCATTCACATTCAAGAAAGGCAGCGGAATGGTAACGCTCGATGATCCCAACCCGTCGGACAGCCCCGAAATGGTCATGAGCTATTACTCCAACTTCTACCCGGAGCTGACAACGGCAACGGTACACGGACCGGTCATCAAGGACGACAAAGCCGTGTACGAGTTCAAGACCACCATCGGGACCAAAGGATAGGAAGCATGAAGAAGGAACGAAAGAAAAAGAACAACAAGAAAAGGAAACCATGTGTACCATTGGACGAACAACAGTCAAGGCAGCTGGCGAGGCTCATCATCGGCCAGACGCGGAGGAATGTACGGTACGGCGTGAACAGGGAAGAACGGATTGCGGCTCCAAGCGGGGCCGTAATTCTTTTCTAAGCACAGCCTTCATACCGCTGGCACAGAATAATCTTACCGTGGATTGTTACGACAGCGGCGAATGCAACAGTATAAACGTAATCACGCGGGATAACTACGAATTCCTGCGTGATTCGTATTTCAGGTATTCCCTGCTATTGCAGAAGGAGGGCGTACACATGCCAGGAAACAGTATCGGGGAAGGCATCGCCAATCTGTACGATGAAATGAACACGCTTGTCGGTGACGAACTGCATGTCAACATCGAGCAGGAAGCCGGCAGGCTTTTCTTCCGGCTGTGGAAATACCACAAGTGGGGAAGTTTCACGCTGTACTACTTCCCGGTGAAGTTTCTGGAATCGCTCAATCCCATTTTAAGGAGGATTGCCATTACCTTTATCCATAAACTGATGAAAGCAAACGGCATTGATACATTCGTGGATTACGAAGAATCGGACTTTTTGTTTGAAATGCTTTCGGAGGATGACGGCAGCGACCCGGAGGAGTGGAAAGAACGCATGAAACTGCTGGACTCCTATCAGGAAGGGAAAATCGGCAGGCTGCTCAAACGGGTGGAATCGAAATCCTACTACAAGAACCTGCCGAAAGCACTGGATACATACGAACCCCAAAACGGGTTTGAACAGCCTTTGGTCGATGCGATGAAACGGGGTCTCCCGTTTCTGACGCCTGCACGGGGCATCATGCAATACGCTTATGACGCCTATTACTCGGAGAATCCGGACTTCCACCCGATGTACCTGCAACAGCAGATAAGGGTCGTGTATGACATCAACGACATTGTATCCGACTATCTCGTTGACTATTACAATTCCTGTAGCAGGGAGACCTACGACATCACTCCGGTGACTGCCCTTGACCTGTCGCCCGATACCGAAGAACTGTTCAGCATGGACGATTACCCGGAACGGTTCTTTCGGTGGGCGGACGAATTCATATCTTTAATCAGTTGAATTATGTTGGAAACGAATGAACTTACCCAAAAATTGAGGACGCTGCTCCATCCGAGGGCGGCGTTGATTGCCTATTCAGGCGAGAAAGACAACTCTTATGCCTCTGACAACAACTATTTTGTTGAGATAAGGGATATAGACGATAACGGAATGATGGGAGAAGGCCGGCCCGTCACGGTGGATTTCATGAACGAACTGGTGCGCGGTTATTCCGAAAGCCACAGCACCACGCCATACGGAAGGATTCCGCCCAATATGCTGTGGTGCGACCCGCGCAAGGGCAGTGAGAGGTATATCTGGTACAACTCCCCACAGAAACGGATGATGTTTTTCAAGGAATCCCTTCAAGTAGAGAATGCAAAATACAACCTGCCGGGAGTCATTTACGTGGCAGGTGGCAGTTCGTTGAGTATATATGCTTACAAGGACAAGAAACTGACGGAAAAGACGGAGCTTTATGCCGCACCGTTCTTCAACGTGACAGGGGCAAATGTCTGTCTGGGTTCCGCTAAAATAGACAAGCCGAGAGATTTGACCTACAAAAACCTGTTGGAGTATTGGGAGAAGAAGTTCTGGCTGACGGAGTTTTCACACCTGGGCGGAGGGGGCAACCCGACCAGATCAAACCTGATATTGGTGACAAAGGCCGCAAAGGACAAGCCTTTCAACCTCGACGAACTGAAACCTTTGAATAACTTGAAATTGAAAGATATATTGAAATGAAAAGAGTACACTACATAGATAACTATCTGCTGAACCCGCAGCACCCGGTCACGGTGAACCTGATCGGCGCGGGAGGAACCGGCTCGCAGGTATTGACCTGTCTGGCACGGCTGGACGTGACATTGCGGGCACTCGGACATCCGGGATTGTTCGTGACACTTTATGACCCGGACATAGTGACGGATGCCAACATCGGTCGTCAGCTTTTCGGCTGTTCCGACCTTGGACTGAACAAGGCGCAATGCCTGATTACCCGAGTGAACAATTTCTTCGGCAATGACTGGAAAGCGGTACCGGATATTTTCCCGACCGTGCTGAAAGATGCCAGACGGGATGACATGGCGAATATCACCGTCACCTGTACCGACAACATCAAGTCACGGCTTGACTTATGGAACGTATTGAAAGCCGTGCCCACCTCGAATTACCGTGATTACGAAACACCGCTTTACTGGATGGATTTCGGGAACACACAAAGTACGGGTCAGGTTGTGTTGGGAACCATACCCAAGAAAATAAAACAGCCCGCTTCCGAGTTGTACAAGACTGTCGATTCGTTGAAGGTCATTACCCGGTTCGTGAAATACGCGAGGGTGAAGGAGGCGGATTCAGGACCGAGCTGCTCCTTGGCGGAGGCGTTGGAAAAGCAGGACTTGTTCATCAACTCCACACTGGCACAACTCGGATGCAATATCCTTTGGAAGATGTTCCGTAACGGGATGTTGGAACATCACGGGCTGTTCCTTAATTTAGAAACGATGAAAGTGAATCCGATAATGATATAACTTGTTTAAAAGAGGATGAGCCAAATGCAAATTTTGTAAGAATCAAATCTAAACGAACATAATTTCACTTTACGCACATGTTAATAATTACCTGTCAATCCATTCCTTAAGCCTCTGCGCCTTTTCCTTACTCACTTGTATTTCCGTTTTCGGATAACCTTTCAAACGGACAATCAACTTTCCTCCAAAATAATTACCGAGGAACAAAACGTGCTCTACATTGATAATATATTGGCGGTTTGCCCGGAAGAAATAGTCGGGATTCAGTTGGTGTTCAAGTTCATCCATTGACACATTGACCACTTCGGAAGTGCCGTTGTTAAGACGGAGATATACAATCTTGTTTTCTGTTTCGATGTGGTTGATGTCCGAAACGCGCACGGTCTTATATCCGTCACGGTAAGGAAGCAAGAAACGCTCCCGATAACGGAACTTGTTCTTCTGTAAGGCATCGAAAAGCTGCTGTAGGTTTTCGTCGGTGTAATTCTTACCGGCTTTGGCCGCCTTGTCAATGGCCGCTTCAAGTTCATCCGAATCCAACGGTTTCAGAAGATAGTCGAAACTGTTGAACTTGAATGCTTGTACCGCATATTCGTCGTATGCGGTGGTAAATATGATGGGTATGGTTGCCGGGGCATATTTTAGAGCTTCGAAACTCAAACCGTCAGTCAAACGGATATCCGCCAGAATGAGGTTTGTGGTTTTGCCGGATGAAAGAATTCGACCGTCTCTTTGATGCTGGCAAGAGGGCCTTCGACAATAAATGTTCTGTCAATGTCGTTCAGCAGCCTTATGAGGCGTTTGGCATTGCGTGGCTCGTCTTCAAGAATCAGTATGTTCATAGGGGATGGTGTTTTTTATGATGGGCAGACTTACCGAATAGAAGTTTTCGGCATTCTCTATCTTGACCTTTTTATCACAAAGCAAAGCGTATCGTTCTGTGATATTTTTAAGTCCTAAACCGGTTGATTCGATTGGGGACATCAAAGGTGACTTAAGATTGCTGACTGTTATATAATCATCGGACAGCTTTATGTCGATGACCAGCGGATGTTCAGATGAAAAGCTGTTATGTTTTATTGCGTTTTCCACAAGAAGCTGCAATACAGCCGGTGGAAGAAAACCTTTGCATTGTCTGACGCCCGGACTTACTTTTGCAATGACACCTTCGTCGTGGCGCACTTTCATCAAGTACAAGTATGAATCAAGAAACTTGATTTCGTCCGCGACAGGTATCAGGTTTCGGTCCAAGTTGGTGATGATGTATCGGTATACTTTCGACAGATTGCTCAGGAATTTTCCGGCAAGTCCGCTATCCTCCTCAATCAGCTCCAGCAGATTGTTGAAGTTGTTGAACATGAAATGCGGATTGATTTGCAGTTTCAGGGAATTGAGCTGTGACTGCAAGGCTATCTCCTTTTCTTTCATCAGTGCCATTTCAAGTGCCTGTTTCTCGTTGCGTGCCTTGATGTAAGACTGAAGATAGAACGTGTTGGCATAGACGCTTGACAAGAATGTGGAAATCATGGCAAAAGTATATGCGCCTTTCATGTTGAGGAGCTCGTCAAGAAGCCCGTTGCCGTTTTCACCCCATAAGAAGTTGAACAAAGAAATCATGCCGAATGCGACAACGTTGTTCAGGGTAAAAAGGCAGGAAGCATAGACAATCACCCACACATAAGATGTCCTAAATGGCAATACCCTAAAGACCAAAAAGGAAAATCCTAAATAGATGTAGGTAAACAGCATACACAACAGATAATCGATGATATAATCGGCTATTGCCATCTCCGGTAATTGGCCGGCGGTTTCATCATCGAGTATAAACCACAGAATGAGGTAGAGCATATAGGAAACGGTTGATAACAACAGACCGTTCTTCCAATTCATTATTTTTATATTCTCGTTGGCCATATCAGATACAAAGTTACTTCATATTTCGCAAAAATAGGGATTTACATCTTTAGTTGATAGGATAAAACCGACTGAAACGGATAAAATCACCATTGAAGTGATGAAAATGAATGTTGAAACGGATGGAGTTGCACTTTATGTTTGCCGAAATACCATTTAGAAAATCTGTTTTTCAAAATAAACCGCCTATTTGGGCGGTTCAGATATAAATTTATCCGTTTCAGCCGAATTTTACTGTTACAGCCAAAGCAACACGGGTAATTTTGCATCCATATAGGGTAAATACCGTATGATAAAGTCTGAATCAACCAAATTTTTAAGTAGCATGAAACATTTAAGTTTTTTGAGAAGACATGCCAATATAGTATTCTGCTTACTTTTGTGTCTTGTCTATCAGAGAGCTGAATCTAAAGAATTGTTTGAAAACAATTCTTTAGATACTTGCTATGTGTTAGCTATTGCAAATGTCGATTTAACAACGGATTTGCAAAAAAAATATGAAGACCTAAAATCCGCAACTATCATCCAATACACGATTAAGGGTAGATTTATGAGTCGTTAGTAGTAGCTTTCAGTAAAAAGCAACAGCACAACATCAATATGTAGCCAACATCCCCTTACCCCACGATGCGACTTGAGGTAATACGCAGATTCTAACCGGAAAGAAAGGATTCTTATCCGAATTCTGTTTTGAAGGGTTTTGCATAAGCGCGGTTCTCTGTGTAGATATTCAGCACGTATTGCCTTGCAGTCATGATCCACTTGGCAGGTACGGAGATGAATCTGAAGACAAAAGCCTTTATGCGACTCGTTTTCTTGAGCCCAAAAGCCTTGGTGTCAAGCCTGCTCATGATGGTCTTGTAGAAATTGTGTATCAATGCAGTAAGCAGAAGAAAGACAGTATTCTCCGCCATGAATGACTTGGGGAGCCTGCTCCAACCGAATCCGTTGTTCATGTCGTCAAAGATACGTTCCTTGCCGCCACGCAGATTGTAGAATTCAACAATGTCCCTTGTCGATGACTTGTAATCGTTGGTCAGAATACAACGGTAAGTGTATTCGCCTTTCCACAGGTCAAGGTCGCCACTGTTGCGTCTTTGTCTCTGGATGACAAGACGATAGCACTTGCCTTCCCATTTCTCAACGAGAATGGAATTGAGTTCGAACTGGATGCCGTTAATCTCCTCCGTCTTCCATCCTCTCAGAGCAAAGATGTCATTGTAGAGCGAACTGCATCGGTTGGCACGGATGTAGAAATGTTTGCAATGCTTCTCTATCTCACTGACGATTTCCTTCGAGCAGGAACCGCAGTCTGCCCTGAAGCGATTTACACGGATGTTCTGGGATTCCAGAAGAGCGAAGAATCTCTTATGGGTGTCTGCCTGATGAAAACGCACATTCGTGTTGCCATCGCTGTTCTCTATGCCGACAATCATGTCACCAATAACGGCCACTCCTGGCCTATAACCAAGAAATTTCTTGTACGTGGGCTTTGCATCGTACTTTTCCGTCTCTATGAACTGGTGGTCGAAGTCAACGTCATATTCCCCGCCTTCTTTCAACTGCCCTGTGGCCAACAGGCAATTCAGGAGCAATGTGTTGAGCGTGTCTGCCGTATTGAAGTCATAGGACTTGCCGGCATCGGATGTGTATGAGATGTTTTCCCCGGCCAGTTCGTTTATTGCCCTAAGGATGGTGTCGGCGCTACAGGTGCGGAGTGTGGGGTGAAGGGAAAGATGACCCATTAAGTGGGTGGTGACATCCTCAACGCAAGAACCGCCGCAGAAGTAAACGCATAGGAGGGAGCGGATGATTTCGCTGTATTGATAACCATAGAGTTTGCATCTCAACCCAAGTGTTGAGTCAATTGTAGAGGAGAGAAGGGAGGTAAATTGCTCCATGATTGGAAATATGCCTCCAAAAGGAGTGATTTTTTCGGATTTTATTGCTACCTTTGCCATGCCTGTTACGGTTTTCTTTGCCTTTGGATTCGCAACACTAAGGTAAGTGAAAAATCTGACATGGCAAAATCCTGGGCAACATTTTGTTGCCCAGGAACTTATAAAAATAATTATCAATTATGTTGCGGAATTAAGGATCAATGGAAAAATACAACAATTGGAAACTTAAGTTTTATACAATATGGGCAGGGCAG
>ENA-OYXG01000217-OYXG01000217.1-human-gut-metagenome-genome-assembly--contig:-NODE-217-length-19445-cov-9.193347_pt1 | contig 19445 bp, 8 predicted proteins | sample MGYA00244216_ERZ653419 | MGnify/ENA primary metagenome ERZ653419 (study PRJEB26926, sample SAMN06164917) | human gut metagenome | biome: ENVO:00009003; feature: ENVO:2100002; material: ENVO:00002003... | reverse complement strand
GAGATTCCTCTACGTCTCGTGGGCTCGGAGATGTGTATAAGAGACAGATATAGATATGGATATTGCCGTATGGAGTGGGCACGGTTCCTTCCATCCATTTCAAGCCGCCCAGACAAGGGGTGACGGAGTATTCCTCGTAACCGGGTTTGGTGGGTTTTACTCCCAGATAGTATTTGCCCAGCAAATAGATGGGGCTGGCTCCCCATGCATGGCAGAGGCTTTTGCCGTATGGACGTCCGTACATGGCCAGATGCCGGGTACCTGTTTCTTCGGGATTGTATTTCTCCCAGAAACTGGTAGCTCCTTCTTTCAACATACCGCCCCAATAGGCTTTCATTTCTTTCATCACCGATTCTTGTTCGCCCAAGGCGCACAGTGCTTCCAGTTCATAGAAACGCATATAAGGAGTGGTGATTTTCAATATACTGTCATTCTGCAATACGGTGTGTTTGATGGTCTGCTGTTTATCGGCATTCAGATAATTGAAGAAGACAGAGAACATATTGGCGTAGCGGGTAACGGACTCACTCTGCTTGCCCTGAACGCGGTTGTGTACCATCGCCTGTTTCTGCTCATTCCAGAAAGCGGGTTCCAGCTTGGAACGTAAAGCGGAAGCCAGTTTCTCATACTTGGTTTTGTCTGCCGTATTGCCGGCCAGACCGGCACAAAGCGCCATGGTTTCCAAACTTTTGCAGAACAAGACTTGCTCAAAGGAGAGTTCGCCTTTCTTGTCCAGATAACCGTCTGCCCAGTCTACGAATACCCAGTCACCGGTCATACCTTCCACCATACCGTTGGCATTGGTGCGTCCCAATACATAGTCCATCATGCTTTGCATACGCGGATAGAGTTGGGTTACAAAGTCTTTGTCACCGGAATACATATAGTAATCGTAAATACTGAGGAACCAATAGAAGGTGTAGTCCATAATGGTATTGCTGTGGCTGGTCACAGGGTCTTTTCCGCGAAGCAGCCAGATGGTACGCTTCACGGTTTCATTATCGAAGAACAGATAGTAGTTCATCAGGTAGCTCTGGATGGCATCGCCACTCCATACCCAACGGTCGCGCTTGATGCCGTCGATAAAGAATTCACGGGTAGTAAGGTGCATGGTGTATGCTCCTACTTCCCAGATGCGGTTCAGCTCTTCGTCATTGCATTTGAATGAGCCCCGGTACTCTTCGGGCAGGTATTCGTATTGCATGGAAACGTCCTGCATCGTTACTCCCGGATCGCAAGTGACATAGACATAACGGAAAGCCTTGCTATTGTCTAAAGTATATTCATCGTATAGTTTCCGTGTATTCCGGATGGCCAGATCGGTTATTTGCCCCGGCTCTGCCAGCAATTTGTCCAATGTTTCGCAATATTCCGTATCCAAGGCTTCTTCAGGACTTTCACCGTAATAGATATGGATCGTTCCTTTTCCCTTTACCTCTTTCAGAGTGATATAACCAAAGGTTTCTTTTCCGAAGTCGTACAATACCCCTTCTTTCCGGGGAGTGGAGGAAACTGCTTTCATCGGTTTTCTGGCCAATGAAAACTTGGAAGGCAGTTGGGTGGCTCCGTCAAAGTTCCAACACCCTGCATCCATATAAACGGTGGCAGAAGTATCACTGGCTTTTCCGCTTTCGTCTATCCATTCCTTGTCTTCGTAGGTTACTTTCCAGGTCTTGTCCGTATTTACGGTTTTTCCTTTCACATAAATAGTGGGGGGAGTGGACTGATTCCACACTTTGATGTTCAGACTGTGTTTTCCTGCGGGGAGTTTCAAGGTGGAGGGCATACCGAATTGCAGTTTGCCGTCCAATTTCACATTGTATTTTCCTTCGGCGGCAATGAAGATCTCTTCCGGTTCCGCCAGATCCAATTTCTTGCTGAATTCCACTACCACATAATGGCTGTCCGTTTTCCAGAAGGGAGGGAAAAAAGCACCGCGTTCCGTACGGCGGTTGTTCATCCGGTTGCCCAGCCATATCTCATAATCACCCGGATACCAGATCCAGGTCTGGGCGGAGGCGGCAGCACTCAATGCAAGTGCTCCGACTAAAGTGGCAAGTTTGTTTTTCATAATGGTATCACGTTTTATTTTTCCTTCAAATAGCTATATTCTTTGGGCAGTCCGGCATTTGCCTTGATGCTGTCGTTCACCATCGGACCATTGTTTTCCCATGTATTACCCGGACCGTTGGCGTTCTTCAGAAACTTCTCTCCTTCCGTCCAGTTGTCCTTGACGGTGATAAATGAAGATCCTTCGTCGGTGTAAAGATAGAACCAATGATTGGGATCGTGTGCATAACCGGGTGAAAATATGTCGGAAACGCAATTTTCCGTAATCCGGCTATGGGGTTGTGAACCTAATGTATAAATACCGGCTACATCATACATGTGCTTGGCATAGTGATGAATCAGGTTGGCGTGCACGCGGTTATTGCGCATACAGTTTACTGTACGTGTCCACCCCCATCCCAGACTGATGCCCGAATAGGATACATCACTGATTTCATTGTGCTCGATATTGATATCACTGACATAACCGGCGCAAATGCCCAAAGTGCCCCAGTCTTCATTGGTCACATCGTTGATGTAGTTGTTGGAAATGGTCAGTCCGGTACAGACCTCACGACGGTCGGCAGGATCGTATGGAAGATGAGTTTCGTGAGCGGCAGGACTGAAGCTGCCCGCTACAATACCGTTCCCGGCAATATCACGGAACAGACAGCCGTTTATATGTCCTCCATCGGTGGCCCATTCATAATCAATGCCTGTAGAGCCCAAATGCTGGAAACGGCACTTCTCGAAATCAATATCCCGGGCAGCCTTGACTACGACTGCCGATGCCGGACGGCCCAACCAACCTTGATTATCCAGCTTATGATTGTTCTTACGAATCATGGAAGGACGGATTTTATATCCGTCTGTCATGTACATACCTGCCTGAAGAGGAACATGACCTTGCAAAGAGGGACGCATCCAGGTGGTATATTGGAAAGCAATATTGTCAAAACGGATGTGCTTTACCGGACGGTCTATCGTTCCTTCCACCCATACCAACGTTTCGATGCCGGGAACTACGGCTTTGCTTATCTTCTCTCCTTTCCGAGGATAATAATATATTTTACGGCTTTCAATGTCGTGATACCACTCGCCGGGTTCATCCAGCAATTCCATGGCATTGGTCAGATAGAAAGCCGAGTTGTGACCATCCTTGGTCACCATAGGACGCGGCCACGGGTGCTCGAACTGGATGCGGCTTTCAGGATGATGGAAACGCACGGCGGCACTGTCTCCCTGTATTTCGACCGACTTGATACGGAGATTTGCCACACACCACATTTCATGAAGGACCATTTCGGCATATCGGGCCTTCTGTATTTTCTTTACAGCAGCGGCAGGTACCCACAGTATTTCGTTTTGGGGGTCGTTGTTGATGATGCGGTACATCTTTTCAAAGTCTGCCACATCCCTTGCACGAACAGCCTTTTTCCCATTGATCCACAGTTGCCGGAAATCCAGCGGACGCCCGTTAAACATAGGAACATCGGCTACCCACAACTTTCCTTGCTTCTTCCAGTTCCTGATTTCCACCCCACCATTCAGAACGGCATTTCCATCCGAAGTGATGACGGTAGGTGACGCTTCCGTCCCGCTGTCCTCCGGACGGATAAAGACGGGTTCGTACAGATGATAGTCACCTGCCTCCAGATGGATGGTGATGCCACCTTTTACACTTTCATCATTAAGGCGACGAAGTTCCCTTGCCTGACGCAATGCGGCTGTAAGGGTGGCTTTCGGAGAGTCTTTGGTACCCGGATTCCGGTCATTGCCTTCCGGAGATACGAACAAATCGGCTGCTGACAGTGTACAAGCTATCAGCAGCGCGGCAGTGGTTATGAATATTTTTTTCATTGGTAACTAATTAGGGGTAAGTGGTTAGTGATTAGTCCGTGCCAAAGGCATCCATACCGTCATTTCAGCCTTTCCGCGGTTTCCCCATGCATAATAAGGAATCAGACGGATATGGACCGGTTTGTCGGCCTTTCCTACCTCGCGGTACAAGGTATCTTTCCATGATACTTCATCGACCAGACGGGCAGTACCATCCAATGCGACAATCGGACTGCCTTCGATGGTTATTTTTTTCGGAGTCAACCGGATATCGGCAGGTATCAGCACATTGTCTATCTTATGCCCGCCTTCTATATCCATACTTTCCAGACAGTAGACCAACGGGCCACGTTTCACCACTACCTGATTACGGATTTCTTCGGCCAACGGATTTGCTTCCAGCAATTTTACAGGCATATCCATCACCCATTCCACACAGTCCCCTTTCTTCCAGATGCGGTTTACCTCGGCGTATGTATTCGCTTTCCAGGTTCCTTGCACCGGTTCGCCATTTACCTTCAAAGTTGCCTTCTCGCACCAGTCAGGAACACGGAGGAACAAAGAAAACGCTTTCTTCTTTGACGGTTTCGGAGCTTCGGTAACAGTCAGCTTCACAGCACCCTCCCACGGATACTCCGTTTCTTGCACCAGCCCGATCTTTCCCGTTTCCTTCAAAGTTGTAGCCAGTGTATTCGCTCCATACAAATTGCAATATACCGCATTCGGAGTCACCGTATAAGCATAGTTCTGGGCTTGGCAAACGGTGCGCAGCGTATTAGGCGGACAACAGAAACAGCTGATATACTCGGTACGTTCTTTAGGCCAGCGAAGTGTGTATGGCAAATCCGCACTGATGCGCAACGGGTTGGTATAGAAATATTTCTTTCCATCCAGACTGACACCACTCAACACACTGTTGTAAAGGGCGGTTTCCACAATATCCGCATATTTGGCATCGCCCGTCACTTCCAGCATACGCCAGTTGAAAAGCATATTGCCGATATTGGCACAGGTCTCGTTATGCGCCGTACTATTAGGCAACTGATAAGGACGTCCATAGCTTTGGTGTACTTTCTGAATGCTGTCCGGCTCATAGCAGGTTCCATCCGGCGAAGTGCCGTCATACAGCGCACCGCACGCTCCTGTAACATACATCTTGCGGGTCACAATGTCTTTCCAGATGCTGGTCAGGTTTTTCATCAGTTGGTCTTCTCCTGTTTCGGCATACACATCGGTCACACCGGCATACAGGTAATTGGAACGCACGGCATGTCCCATCGCATTGTATTGCTGACGGAACGGAATACGGTCCTGATTATCATCGGTGCCATTTTCCACCATACCACGGATATCAATCAGATTCTTGGAAAGTTCCAGATAACGGGGATTCCCTGTAGCACGGTACATTTCCACCACACCCATATAATGGGAGGGACAAATGGCATTTCTTGCCAGTTCCGCAGAAGCGGTTTCATAGAAATGACAGAGGAAGTCCGTCGCTTTTACGGCAGCATCGAATAAAGTAGTCTTTCCGGTGGCACGGCGATGAATGATACCTGCCATCATCAGATGCCCCAAATTGTAGGTTTCAAAATTCAGACGATTGGCAAATGCACCTTTCTCGTCCTCACCGCCTACTTTGGTGCCAATTACCGTCTGTTGCTGTTTGTCCGAATGAGTGTCAATCCCCTTATTCTTTTCCTCGATGATGACAGGGGTATGGATGTAACCGTCCGCACGCTGGGCTTTCACCACATGTTCAATGAAGTGATCCATCAGTTTATCCAATTCGGGATCTTTCGTGACGGCATACACGGAAGCCACCCCTTCCATCCATTTATACATATCACCGTCATGAAAGGGAGGTCCCCAATGTTCGCCCTCGCAAACACCGGCAGCTATTTCAAAGTTACGGAAGCCATGCGAAACATCGGGATTGTTCCATGTGTCCCACATACTTTGCAAGGAGGTATGGCTATATACATTGAAACGGTCGCCCCAAAAGCCATCTATCCAATGCACGGCACCTAATTCCGTATTGGCCATCTTGGCAAAACGACTTTGGCTCATATCCGTCAGCCCGCCCGACTGGGCAAATGCTCCCGTAGTTACTCCGGAAGCCAGTAAAAGTAGTAGTCTAATGCTTTTCATAATAATCTGTCACTTATTCTTTTCTTTATAAAGGGAGGACGATAATAAGAAACGTTTGTACTCTATTTATAATTATTTCATATTCTGTATCTTTAGAAAGAGCTTTCATTGGCGGATAATGGGAGTCTGTTTTCAAAAAAACGGGTATCTGATTTTTATTTCAGACACCCGTTTTTTTCAAATTCTCCAATACTCTCTATCAAAGAATTCCTTTATCCACAATTGTATTATTTCAGTTTGCTCAAATCCAACTCTTTATAAGCCACACGCTGACGGCGCCAGGTATATACGGCATGCAGTTTGCCATCCTTGCCCTGAATGATGGACGGATAAGAATACTGGCTGATGGGACTGTCTTCCAATGTCATTACATTCTTCCAGTGAATGCCATCATCCGAAACCGCCACACACAACGGTGTACGCGGCCCTTTCGGAGTACCCGGCAATGTGCTGAAATCATTATAAATCAATACATGGCGGCCATCCTTCATGGTTACGGCATCCGTGCCCGAATTATTATTGGGAACATCAAGCAAAGTGACTTTGCTCCATGTTTCACCGTTGTCACTGCTCCATGAAGTGGCAATCTGTGCGTTACGTGTACGGCAAAGTACCTGCAAACGCCCATCCTTATGACGCAAAATGCTGGGCTGGATAGCATAAATAGGCTTCTCGCCTTCTCCTTTTATGGCTTCACCGCCTTCCTGATCGTCTACATTGGCCGCATTTGCCTTACGCAAAGCTGTAGGCACACTCATTTCCGCCTCTACAGGACCTACCATCTTCCAAGTCTTTCCTTTATCATCCGAAATTTCAAAATGGATACGCCATCCTCCATCGCCTTCCGTACTGGAAGGACAAATGATACGGCCATCCACATACTCCGGCTTATTTTTAATAGGACCTAAGAAACCTTTGGGCAACGGTTCACGTTGGCTCCAAGTTTTTCCACCATCTTTAGAACGTACCAGCCAACCACTCCAATCGGCTACTTTCAATCCTATTTTATAGAACAGGATCAGATCTCCGCCGGGGATCTGGAAAAGCACAGGATTCCAACAAGCCTTGCGGCGTGCCCGGGACTTGTCCCCTTTAAACGTAGAAGCCACGGGGCCGGCATCCGCCGGAGTGGATTCTGCCGTAATGCCTGCCAAGACAGCCTGCGGATCATCCAGACTAACAGCCTGCGGATCATCCAGACTAAACACCCCGTCGGCAGCCAGATAAGGTGCACTCCATTCCGTCGCGCCCTTCGGCTTGCGACATACCCAGATACAACAATCCGGATTACGCTCTTTAGTGCCTCCAAAGAAAGAGGCTACCAGGTCTCCGTTCTTCAATTCCACAATAGTAGCGCCGTGGCATTCGGGAAAAGAAGCTTGTTCGTATAGGAACTGATCTTCCACGATACCTGCACGGTTTTTACCTGAAGAAGGGTCCATGCTAACCGAAAAATGATAGTTCCCCGAAGGAACACTCCATACGGTAGAGTTGCCTTCCCGACGTACAAAGGTAACGTCCTTGTCTTTTACCGCCTTCTCGTCCAACGTTGGAAGATAAACCAATGCAGTGGTATTGCAGGGAACCGTGATATCCCATTCCAGATGCGTAAGGGTCTTCTTCCAGTTACTAATCATCTTGCCATATAAAGTGTTGTGCGAAGCCTTGACATGACTCAACTCCTGGATGGAAAAATCAGGTTTAAGGATGATTTGTTTGTAAGCGGGCTGTGCCGGATTAAATCCGGCTAAATCACGGAAATACCAAGTCAATAGATCACCCAATATCATCACATGGTTACAACTGTTCATCCAACGATTGGCGGTATCACCGTTCCACAATTCCCAAATGGCAGTAGCTCCCTTTTCTATCATATAGCCATAACTGGGATAAGTCTTGTTGCTTGCCAACAGGAAAGCAACATCGCCACGCCCCATACGGGTAAGCTCACGCATCATCCAGTTCATACCTATCACCCCACTGCTGATATGACCTTTATTCCGGGTGATAATGCCTGTTATTACATTTTTCTCCACTTCTTCCCTATAGGCCTCAGGAACCATATCGAAAGCCAGCGGCAGGATATTGGCCGTCACCGTATTGTTACCATAGAATATGCTGTCGGGATAAAGAACATGCGGCGTTTGTACCGGAGAAGTTCCCTTCTTAACCGTAAGGAAACGGGCGTTGAAGCAGTCTTTGATTTTTGCTGCATCCTTCTCGAATCCTTTCGCCTCATCTTCCAGACCTTGCAAACGGGCGAACTTGGCCAGCATTTGCGATACCTTGTAATAGTAGGCTGTAGCAATCAGTGCTCCATCCGTCTTGCGGGCAGGGTCCTGACTGTGAATCAATTCCGGTGATTCGGGAGGCATACACCAGTCACCGTATTTATCGGCGTTAATCACTCCATCCTCTGTGGTGAACTCACTGCGTATATGATGCATCCATTTCTTGATAGCGGCATAATTCTTACGAATAGGTTCGATGTTGCCGAACTGTTCATAAACCATATCACAGATTACCGGGAATGTGGACGACCACGTCATTTCCGATGTATAATAATTGTAATAAGCCGGACAAATATCAGGAATACAACCGTCTTCACGCTGCGCTTCACGGATATCATCCGCCCATTTGGCATAGGTGTTTCCATTGTTGAACATGAAACTTTCCCCCCACGTTCCCATAGCATGGTCGCCAAGCCAGGGCTGGCGCTCGTCACGCTGGGGACAATCCAAAGGCACTCCTTTATAATTACTGGAAATCCCCCACCAGGCATTCCGATAAACCCGGTTCATGATATCATTGGAACACTCGAAAGTACCGTTATCTTCCAAGTCATCATATACTACTTCAGCAACCAAATCTTCCGCTTTCAGATTTTTATAACCTGTCACTTCTACATATTGGAATCCATGATAAGAAAAACGAGAACTCCAGGAGGTGTTGTTTTCTTTACCGTTGCAGATATAATAATCCGTACTCTGGCTATGGCGGAGATTTTCCACATCCAGTTCCGTACCGTCGTTCTTTACCCGTTCGGCATAACGTATGCAAATCGTATCTCCCGCAACGGCTTTCGCTATGTTAATACGCACCCATCCTGCCATATTCTGACCGAAATCAATCATATAACGGTCACCATATTGCTTGAAGACAGCCGGCTTCAGCGTTTTCATCACTTTCATGTTGGGAGCGGTATTGCCGCGGAGTGTACCGTACGGCAATGAAACACGTTGCGCCTTCAGCCATTTGGAATCATCATAACCGGGCTGTGTCCAGTTTCCCAATTCCATACGGGCATCGTAAATCTCACCATCGTATTCATTATTGCTACGTATAGGCCCTTGAGCCGTCAAACGCCATTTCTCATCACTGTTGATGCGCTGGATACTGCCGTCGGTATATTCTATAATCAGATTCAGACGCAACTTGGGGTAACCAAAAGTAGGAATCTTATAAGGTTTGTAATTTTGACGCATAGTGTAGAAACGTCCGTTGCCCAGGGTCACTCCGATGGCATTGTCGGCATTTCCTCCGGCAACCTGTTTGGTGACATCAAAAGAATTGTAAAGCACAGTACGACGATAATCACTTGGAGCCGGCGCCAATACCTGATCACCTATCCGCTGACCGTTAATGAACAGTTCGTACATACCCAAACCGCACAAATGAAGGGTAGCATACTTTATCTCCTTGGCTTGCGTTTTAAATTCCGTGCGTAAATAACGAGAGCTCAAACGGCTGTGTGAATCTTCCCGATCCCATGCAAACGCAGCGTCCCAACCTATCCATCGTCCTTTCCAATGAATCTCACCTAAAGGTCCCATCCCCCATCGGGCAGGCTCGCTCCATTCTGTCTCACCGCGATTGGTATAGCTTCTCACTTTCCAGTAAACACGCTGATTGCTTTTCAAACGCTTCCCTTGATAGGGAATCCATACGGACGCATCGGATTCCACTTTTCCGGAATCCCACAAATCTCCTTTATCCTGTGCTAAAAGTTCAGGAGAAGACGCAACCAAGATCCGGTAGGCGGTCTGCATCACATTTCTTTGAGAAGATTCCAACCGCCAGCTCATACGGGGAGCAGCAGTATCCAACCCCATGGGATCTACCATCTGCTCGGTACGCAGGCCGGTAACCGAAACATCCGCTGCCTTCAACCACAACGGAAGTGCCAGAAGAATGATTAATAATACTTGTTTTTTCATGATATGCATATTTCTTACTTATTCCATTTCTGTATGGCATCCGGCAAGGCTGTCCAAGCTTTCTGCACATAATCCTTCGCAGAATCCACAACAATCAGAACCTGGTCATTACCGCTCAGATAACCGCTATCATGCTGGAAAGGAGTGACTTTACTGTCAAACTCACCGATATATTCCAACTTACCGTCCTTCGCGCTATACCACCATGCATTCTTTTTCGCACCGCTGATTTTGCTCAAATCGATCTGCATAGGACGTCCTGAGTAATTGTAAACCAGCAAATAGTCATTTCCACGGGTAGCGATGGCACGGTCATAGCGTTCGCCGTTAGTTCCTGCAATGACACTCTGATCGGGCACACGTTCAAAGAAAGGAAAAGTCAGCATCAAGTTCTTCAGATATTTCATCTGATTGAAACCGGGGTCTTCCAAAGCATCCCACCATGCTTTCTTACGTCCGTCGGCACCGAAAGAGGCTCCATATCCGGGACGGATAAATTGCATGATATCATTATGACCGTATGAGTGCCCGAATGATCCGGCAAATACCGACCAATAGGCATAACGACGCACATCGTGCTGATTCCAACGGGTTTCATTGGGATCATGCAGCCCCTGTGGAATGTCTTCATAAATAGGTTCGTCATCAATCACCGGTTTCAACGGAGTCTTTGCCTGACTGGCTTCCACAAAACGCCAGTTATCTTCTTCCGTATTCTCTTCGATAGGATAATCACCATCACCGTTACGCTGCCCGTAACGACGGTGTCCGCTTTGGAACATATTGAAATCCAGCCATTCGCGGTCATTAAACCAAGTAGCCGACGTGGTACGTCCACGCGGATGGAAAGTCATCAGATGACCTTTGTCTATGCTGCGGATACTGTTTGCCAACGCATCCCATACCTCCGTCTTATTATCACCGCGGATATCCCCTCCTATCATCCAAATAATATTCGGCTCATCCTTGTAACGTTCTGCAAGAAACTTACCGTATGCCACGGCTTCTTTTTCATTCATCAGCCCTTGTTCCACGGGAGTTCCCCAAATACATACCATCCCTATATAGATGCCCCGTGAAGCGGCACTTTTAATAATATAGTCCATGTGGTCCCAATATCCATAAATCCCTTTGCGGTTGATATCTTTGAAATTAAAACCGTCTGTCATGGAATACTGGCCGTAAATATTCATGGAAGGCACACCGTTCAATACCTGCACCTGCACCATGTTATATCCAGCATCCTTGCACTTATTCAGATAGTAAGAAACCTCGTCACGATTCAAGCGTTGCGGCATCAGCCATCCGGTTTCACCCAACCAGAAGAAAGGTACTCCATTTTCATGCTTCAGGTAGCGTCCCTCCTCGGACACCACCAGTTTGCCGTTCTTCCAGGGAATATACGTTTTCGCTTTCTGCGCCGGCAACGAAGTAGAGCAACATAGCAATAAAGCCAATAAGGAAAGTAATGCGTGTCTGTTCATCATTGTATTTTCAAATTCGTTTATTAATTAATTGACAATCTCCAAACAAGAGCTTTTATCAAAACAACAAGGTGTTTAAAAAAGGTCCTTATGTTTACGGAAAAGATGAAGACCTTTTTGACAAATGTCCTCATCTTTTTCAGATTATTCCTACTGCTTCATTTTCTCATATTCAATAGCTGCCAAAATAAAGGAACCTACTGATTTCGGATCGTTCTCTATCACCGGCTCACCGATGTAATAAGCAAAACTTCCATCCCGGTTTCCTTTACCGCCTAATCCTGCAACAGCACAACAGTTGGTAATAGTGTATGAACCATCAGGCTCTTCTTTAATGAATTGTTTTATCAAACCGTTGAATCCACGCTCTGCGGCCGCTTTATACTCCACAGGAATATATCCTTTATTCACCGCTTTACACAAGAAATATACAAAAAGCGATGAAGCGGAAGATTCCAGATAATTTCCTTTACGGTTATTCTGGTCAGTCACCTGCCACCATACCCCTGTTTCAAGCTCCTGGTATTTTACAATGCCTTCGGCCAACGTATTTATAATCGTCATAATGCTGTCGCGTCCTTCGAACTGCGCCGGCATATAGTCCAATACATCCACCACGGCAGCGGCATACCAGCCTATACTGCGGCTCCAGAAGTTGGGTGAGCACCCGGTTTCCTTATTTGCCCAATTTTGTGTCTTGCTCTCATCCCAGCCATGATAGAACAAACCGGTTTTAGGATCATACGTTTTACGGGCAATCAGCTTTATTTGATTCACAATATCGGCATTGACCGTAGTATCCTTGAATACGTTACCATATTGAGCCAGATAAGGAGAAGCCATGAATATACCATCCAGCCACATCTGGTGCGGATATACCAGTTTGTGCCAGAAACCGCCTTCACTGGTACGGGGCTGTTCGGCCAGTTGTTTGCGAAGAGTATCCATCGCCACCTTATAACGCCCGTCTCCCGTCTTTTCATAAAAATCGAATAAAATCTTTCCGGCATTGATATTATCAATATTAAAAGAAAGATATTTCATGGTCTTTATCTTACCGTCGGTGTCTATCAGACTGTCTGCATATATTTTTGCATAATTATAATAGGCAGTGTCACCGGTATGTTTCCATTCCTCCAACATGGATTTCACCACCAGTCCGTGCGTATAGCCCCAACGAGGCTTTTTCGCTTTTTCTATCATCCAAGGCTCAGGGAAACGTTGCATTTCCGACTGAGCCATACGTTCGCTCCATTTGATTTCTTCGGTCTGTTTAGGAGTGGCAGTACATGCACACATTCCACCAGCCAGCAACAATGAGCAAATAATGTTTAATCCTGTTCTTTTCATATTTCTTCTTTTTACTATTTTTCATCCTTACAATCAATGCAAGAATCATCACTTACCTAAGAATATATACTCTTCACCTGCTTTGGTTTCCAGATCATAAAGATAAGTTTTTTTCAACTCAACTTTATTCAATTTCGCTTCTTTATTTATAATCGGCTGTAAGATTTCGGGTATGGCATACAATTTATTCGGATTCTCTCCTTTCGCCTTTCTCAGCCCTTTGCCTGCCAGCGGATTTAAAGAACGCAAACGACAGTTTCCCCCATTACGGGATTTCACCACCAACCGGCTCACTTTACCATTCTTCCAACTCAAATCCAATTCAAAACCTCCACGGGCTATAATCCCGTTCACGCTTCCCTCTTTCCATTGCGCCGGCAATGCGGGAAGTAAATAAATAAAACCATCGTGGCTCTGCATCAGCATTTCTACGATACCCGCCGTACAACCAAAATTACCGTCAATCTGAAAAGGTGGATGGGCATCAAACAAATTAGGATAAGTTCCTCCTTTTTTCTTCTCGTTACGTACGAGAGTCAACTGATCGGTTATCAGTTTATAAGCATGGTCACCATCCAACAGACGGGCCCACAAACATACCTTCCATCCCATACTCCATCCGGTAGACGGATCGCCACGATGAATCAGCGAAGTACGTGCCGCATCAAACAATTCGGGAGTACGGTAAGGAGAAATCTGATTACTGGGGAACAAACCATAAAGGTGTGACACATGACGGTGCACATCCTGCGGATTGTCCCAATCCATCATCCATTCCTGCAATTGCCCCCAACGTCCTATCTGCATGGGCGCCATTTCCTTTAAACGCTGTTCCAAACGGGTGGCAAATTCAGCATCCGTACCCAACAGACGGGCGGTCGTGATTATCTGATTCCACAAATCGAATATCAGCTGGTTATCCAAAGTACACCCGGCAGCCGTAGTCGCTTTCCCGTTACTGCCTGCATGAGTATTCTCCGGAGAATTGCTCGGACATACCACCAACCAGTTATGCAACGGTTCCTTCACCATGATTTCATCAAAAAACTTACCGGCTTCTTTCATGATAGGGTAAGCCGAGCGGAGAAATTCCATATCGCCTGTATAAAGATAACGTTCCCACAAATGACGGCACAGCCAGGCTCCACCCGTAGGCCATAATCCCGACGGAGCCTTGTCTATAGCTCCGGTAACACGCCATATATCCGTATTGTGATGCAATACCCAGCCATCCGCCCCATACATAATCTTGGCCGACTCACGCCCTGTTTCACTCACTTCACGGATCAGTTGTATCAAAGGCTCGTGCAATTCGCTGAGATTCGTCACTTCGGCCGGCCAATAGTTCATTTCAACATTGATATTACATGTATATTTACTATCCCAGGAAGGAAATAATTTATCATTCCAAATGCCTTGCAAATTAGCAGGCTGCCCACCCGGCTGTGAAGAACAAATCAACAGATAGCGGCCGAAACGGAAATAAGTGGCCACCAGAAAATCATCCTTCGTTTCCTTGAAATTCTGTACACGCATATCAGTGGTTACCCCTGCATATTTGTCTATGCCTAAATCCAAAGAGACACGGTCCATATATTGCTTGAAAAAATCGACGTGTGCCTTACGTGATGTCACATAATCTTTACTTACAGCCCGGCGCAGATAGTTCTTCGCACGCTCCACTTGGTTACCTGTTATATCCTTGTAATTAGTAAAGTTGGTAGCAATGGAAATATAAATCACAGCCTCGTCCGCCCCTTCTATACTCAAGACTCCGTCACGACAAGATCGGGTTCCTCCCTGAGTACGTGCAGTCATACGTCCCTGAAATTCAACCTTCCCTTTGAGTCCTTCATGCCAGGAAGATACGCCCGAAAGGGTAACCTCCTCCCCTTCCGTCGCAACCATCACATCCTGATGCGGAGTAGTAAGATTGGCGTTACAAGTAATCTTTCCGGGTTGGCTGGCAGTAAGACGCACCATAACTACCTGATCGGCAAACGACGTCAGTGTTTCACGCTGATAAGTCACCCCGTCCACCTTATAACGCACGATGGTACGAGCTGAATCCAGGCTCAGTTCCCTATAGTAATCGGAATAACGTGTATGCCCCGGAAAAGAAATATGCAGATCGCCAAACGATTGATAGGGCATACCGCTATTGGTCTTCGCCATTACTTTCTCGGTAGCCAACGTTTGTGCTTCAAGATATTTTCCCTCGAACACCAACCGGCGCACTTTGGGAATATATTCCAACGCATCGGGATTAGCATTATTATTGGGACGTCCTGCCCAAATAGTTTCTTCGTTCAACTGGATATGCTCCACACCGGGATTGCCGAATACCATCGCTCCCAACCGCCCGTTACCCAGCGGAAGCGCTTCAGTCCAAACCTGAGCGGGTTCGTCATACCACAGTTTATATTCCTGTGCGGCAGCCTGCAAGTAAGAACTTGCCCATAACAGCCCCCCCACTATCCATTTTATTTTCATATTGATCTCTAGCTTTTATTAAAGGGAGACGAAAAAAGAAGACGGATGTACTCTGTGGAAAGAAATAAAAAAGTAAATATCATGAAAAAACTTTCCCTGGCACCTCAACAAATCCGGCTTCTCTATTGTTATTAAAATAAAACCATCTTATAAAATTAGAATTATATGAAAATAGCAGAGATTAAAGGAAGAGAGATTTTGGATTCACGTGGTAACCCCACTGTGGAAGTGGATGTGATATTGGAATCAGGGATTATGGGCCGTGCCTCTGTCCCATCGGGTGCGTCAACCGGTGAACATGAGGCATTGGAGCTACGTGACGGTGACAAGACCCGTTACGGGGGCAAAGGCGTATTAAAAGCTGTAGAAAATATAAATACCCTTATCGCTCCGGCATTGAAAGGAATGGACTCTATGGACCAACGTGGCATTGACAAAGCCATGCTTGATCTGGATGGAACCCCAACTAAATCAAAACTGGGCGCAAATGCTATTTTGGGCGTATCCCTGGCTGTGGCAAAAGCTGCCGCCAACTATCTGGATATCCCTCTTTACAGATACATCGGCGGAACAAATACCTATGTCATGCCCGTCCCGATGATGAACATCATTAACGGAGGCTCGCATAGCGACGCTCCTATCGCTTTTCAAGAATTCATGATTCGTCCTGTCGGCGCAAAGACATTCCGTGAGGCCTTACGGATGGGCGCAGAAGTATTCCATGCTTTGAAAGAGGTGCTGAAAAAACGCGGACTAAGCACAGCCGTAGGAGATGAAGGCGGTTTTGCCCCTGCACTGGATGGCACCGAAGATGCTTTGAATTGTATCCTTGCCGCTATTGAAGCTGCCGGATATGAACCGTTCAAACATATCACCATCGGTCTGGATTGTGCTTCTTCCGAATTTTATCATGACGGCATCTATGACTATACCAAGTTTGAAGGCCCCAAAGGGGAAAAGCGCAGTGCCGCCGAACAGGTTGCCTATCTGGAAAAATTGAGTTGGGACTACCCCATTGATTCGATAGAGGATGGTATGGCAGAAAACGACTGGGAAGGATGGCGCATGCTGACCGAGCGTCTGGGCAACCGCTGCCAGCTGGTAGGTGATGACTTGTTCGTTACCAATGTGAAGTTCCTGGAAAAAGGAATCAGTGAAGGTTGTGCAAACTCTATCCTGGTAAAAGTAAACCAGATCGGTTCGCTGACTGAAACTCTGGATGCTATCGAAATGGCCCAACGTAACGGCTACACCACTGTGACCAGCCACCGCTCCGGTGAAACGGAAGATGCTACCATTGCAGATATCGCAGTAGCCACCAATAGCGGACAGATTAAAACCGGTTCACTGAGCCGTAGCGACCGTATGGCAAAATACAACCAGTTGCTCCGCATTGAAGAAGAATTGGGTAACCGTGCCGTATATGGATATAAAAAAATAGCACGCAATTTTAAAGCGTAAGCGGTTTATATCCCCAATTCCATAAATGAAGACTGCCTCAAGAGGGATCGTGACGATTCCGACTTGAGGCATTACTTTTGCACTATTATTTAATCTCAACTGGGCTACAACGTTTTTTCCTCCCATTCCTCCACCGTCATGGTTTCCGATGAAAAACTGACACCAATAGCCGTGACTTTGCGCGTGTCTGTCTGATAAGGTGTAGCATATTCTTTGTCCTCTATCTGCTGCAAGGCTTCAGCAGCCGTACCATCCAGTTTAAACTCAAATATATATACATAATCCTTTGTCTCCAATACACAGTCCACTCTTCCTCTTGACTGAGTTTTCTCCACATGCAACAGGCAATATACCCCAAGCAAACGGAGAATCAGATAGAAAGTATATTGAAAATGTTTTTCTGTCGCTTCAACCGTCTTTATCGAGCCATGAGAATCATAAGGTATATCCGCAAGGAAAGAAGTTAAAGCTGAACAAAAAGCCGTAGTTTCCCCTTCCTCAAGTAAAATGACGGCATCTACAATCCAGTTGGAAACTTCAAACTCTTGGGGTTTGAAATAATTGGCTGCCACCATGGTCAGAAATCCCTTTTTCACCTCATTATTTGGAAAGTCCAACAGGTAACGGTTTCTCCGGGAGTCGTATTCCTTGATCGTCAGATAGCCGCTTTGATAAATCATAGGCAGCGGTTTTTCCACATCGGCCTTATAATCGACAAACATCGAAGGATCATAGTAACGCCCAGTCAATTCATCCATCTGCTCGTGGTTATGCCGCAGAAGTTTGATCAAATAAGTAGGAGTACCTGATGCAAACCAATAGTCGCGGATATCGTTCATATCAAAAGCATTGAGCAGGCTGAAAGGATTATAGACACCAAGCAAGCCGCTGCCAAAATGATAGCCATCGTATTGCATTTTGAGTACGTCTTTCATTTCCTCCACTGTATAATTGAACTTTTCAGCCAAATTTGCAATAGGTTCTGCAAAATAATGTTCCAATTCCACCTGAGTCACACCACACAATGCTTCATAATGATTATCCATACTTATATCTTTAGGCTGGTTGAACCCGCTGAACACACTGACTTGCGAAAATTTTGTCACTCCCGTAAGCAACACAAACCTCAAGTATTCATCAGCCCCTTTGAAGGTGGAATAGAAAGCTTTCAAGATTTCGCGGTTGGCATCTTCCAGAGGAGTATCCAATGCATCGAGAATAGGCTTGTCATATTCATCTACCAGTACCACGGCACGATGCCCCGTTTGCTGATAGGCTAGAGAAAGTATTTGTTCGAACCGCTTCCCCATAGGAACCTCACGGGGAGTTTCTCCGTAGATTTTCTCCCAGTTGGCAAGATAATATTCTATGGTAGCTTCCAAGTTTCCTTTTTCCGTAAAGTTAACACCGTTGAAATCTATCTTGAACACAGGATACTGATGCCAGTCTTTCTCCAACTTCGCTATCATCAAGCCGTCAAAAAGTTCCTTGCGCCCCTTGAAATAGGCATCCAACGTGCTTACCAACAAGCTCTTCCCAAAACGACGGGGACGGCTAAGAAAACAAGTTTTGGTCGTCGTTACCAAACGATAAACCAAATCGGTCTTATCCACATAGACCCAATTACCTTCTATTATTTGATCAAAACTCTGTATGCCAATGGGATATTTCATCATTCTCTTTTTCTTAAATGGATTGTTAATGCGAAGATAACGACTTCTCTTCGCATTAACAATAAAAGTGGGAAAACAAATTCATTTCAAGTGAATTTTAAAGACAAGTCCTCCTGAAAAATATTTTCCGTTATTCAGTTCCGCCGATTCTTACAAGGCAGGGACAGTGGGGACAGCAGGGACAGCCCCTTTTTTTCTCACACACGTGCGCGCGATACAATAAGGTGGAAAATGAGTTTCCCAATGACACCAACGAGGAAGAACAACTCACCGAAGGCTCCGAACCTTATTTCCCCCTGCCTGCCTTTCCACAGGATGACATATGGCCGGAGCTGCTAGAGAAAATCATCTCTTACAGTAAAAAAACCAAATAACACAACACACTGCTCCTGGGAGGCCCCCTGCATGCAGACCTTCGTATACGCACCGAGGTGAAAAAGGCGATGAAAACCTACCACCAGGAAAAGGCGGCCCAAACGGTTCACCAAGCAAGGGGTCCGATGAGTGTGGACGGTAGGGGGAACGTATCACAAGAGCTGACCCCGGCTTTATACGCGCGCACGTGTGTGTGAGAAAAAAAGGGGCTGTCCCTACTGTCCCCGTGTCCCCGTCGCCAGTTGCAACTAGTCTACCTCCACTTGGAGAGCCATGATTCCCCCCGCAATCCGCCAAGGGGTCAAAAGGGGTCGGAAGGGGTCACGCCGCACGGACGTGAAGTTATCTTTGCA
>ENA-OYXG01000074-OYXG01000074.1-human-gut-metagenome-genome-assembly--contig:-NODE-74-length-34022-cov-23.274090_pt1 | contig 34022 bp, 49 predicted proteins | sample MGYA00244216_ERZ653419 | MGnify/ENA primary metagenome ERZ653419 (study PRJEB26926, sample SAMN06164917) | human gut metagenome | biome: ENVO:00009003; feature: ENVO:2100002; material: ENVO:00002003... | reverse complement strand
AAGCCAGTTCCTCCACCTCCTGAAAATCACATTGATTTTATAGAGGGGGATTCTGTTATTACTACCATAAGTACAGGGTTTGAGCATAACGACAAGCCAGTTCCTCCACCTCCTGAAAATCACATTGATTTTATAGAGGGGGATTCTGTTATTACTACCATAAGTACAGGGTTTGAGCATAACGACAAGCCAGTTCCTCCACCTCCTGATATTAATCTTAACTGTAAATTACCGAAACGGAAAAATCCGGATTCAGTTATAGGGACTATAGATACAGGATTTGGATGTGATAATCAACTTGTTATAGATTGCCCAAAACCACAATATAAGACTCATTTATGTAAAGAAAATTATCTAGGAGAGTTTAAGACAGAATCTGAGAAAACGCTAGCCAGAACTAATCTAGGAGTTTATAGTAAAGAAGAAATAGATAAGATTGTTGGTAAAATAGTAGAAAATAATAACAACAATTTTATTACAAAAAAGGAAGTTTAGAATATGATAGCCGACTTAGATTTTGTAGATTCTACACTTAAATCTTATGTAGACTACCAAATACCTAATAATTTATTTAAATTATGAGTACAACACAAATAAAAAGATTATTTCAATCAAAAACTGAATTCGTTCCTATTACCTTAGCAGAAGCAGTAGTTGTAAATACTTCAAACCTTCCAGGACTATCATCACTAGGAATAACAACTCTCGATAAAGTCTTAAGGACTACTATGGGGGTAGTAGGTACTAATGCTGCAGATATTAATACCTTAAAGACTACTGTATAGAGTATTAATACTGCTTTAGAAGGAAAATAGGATAAACTTACTGCTGGTGTTGGTATTACTATTTCTCCAACTGGAGTTATTAGTGTAACTAACAGCATAGAATTATATAAGATAGTTACATCCCTTCCTACGGCATCAAAAGATTGCCTTAATTCTATATATCTGGTCCCATCACCTTCTGGTACAGCTGGAAACATTTTTGTAGAATATATTTGCGTCTATGAAACTACTTAGGCTAAATATATCTGGGAAAAGATAGGAGAAGTACAAACCGATGTAGACTTATCTGGATATGTAACTAATGAAGTCTTTAATGCTACTATTAATACTATCAACGGGCAGTTAGCTAATACTATTACTGCTCAAGATGTAACAACTTCCGATGAAAGTGCAAAGGTAGTAGTTAATTATACTATTCCTGCAGATTTATATGACAGTATGGTAAATACTGATAATACAGACCAAGTAATAGGAGGATAATCATGGAATTAACTATTAAACAACTTAAGCAACATGGTTAGATATTTATTCCTTAGACTACTGCTGAAGCTGTTTTAGTTAAAGACGGTGAAGAAGTTATTACTCTAGATAATATGTTAGAGAGAAAGATTGAGCAAGTTATTACACCTGCTGGGTCTGGATTATCGGCATATAAATAGGGTAAAAATATAATTCTCACCCACTCCAATTCCATAACTGCAAATGAATCTCCTTCTTCAGTAAAGGTAAAATATGATAGTAGAGGGCATATAGTAGAAGCTATTCCTACTAGCGCTATTACTGTAATAGTAGATCAAGAAGACTATCTTTAGTATAATGGTTCAGAAGACCGGAATCTGCTTCTGGGGAATGATTTCGAAATAGATGAAGATAATAAAATTATATTAAAATGGAATCATTTATAATATGGCACTATTAAATTTCGCCAATACCTATGCTGAAATATCAGGTAAGTTAGCTTTACCGGAATCTGCTTCTGGGGAATGATTTCGAAATAGATGAAGATAATAAAATTATATTAAAATGGAATCATTTATAATATGGCACTATTAAATTTCGCCAATACCTATGCTGAAATATCAGGTAAGTTAGCTTTACCGGAATCTGCTTCTGGGGATTTTGTAAAACTATTCTTTTCTAAAGATGGACACATAATTTCCCATGGAAAAGATTTTACTCCAACATTTACTCCTAGAGTTAGAGGTTTAGTTCCTATTTCTAGTGGTAAGGTAACGGAAGTATTAAGAGGTAACGGAACATGGGCAGAGATAGCTACTACGGATTTACCTATTGCTACTAGTATTGCTGACGCTATTGCTAATGGAACTACCAATACTACAATATTAAATACATAGTAGATAATTAACTATGTAGGAGAGGCTTTCGCTGCTAATGACGCAATGCGCTATAAGGGAACTATTACTTATTCAAATGGTAATTATACTACTCATACAGTTGCTGGAGTCGAAGTTGCAGGATTTCCGACAAAATGCGAAGTGGGAGACACTTATAGAGTAACCTCTTAGGGAACTTATGCTGGATAGACTTGTTCTGCTGGAGATTTACTTATATGTATTGAAGATGGAACTGGAAGCGGACTAAACACTGCTGCCTATTGGACTGCAGTAGAAGCTAATATTAACGGCTAGGTAAAACATACTGTTAACGGTACTTCTATATTCGTCTATAGTAATAGTACTACTACATTCACTATTTTTGCTCCTACCTCAGGGGGAACATAGGATCAAGTATTGATAAGTCACGGTAATGCTGCTCCTGTATGGACAAATCAAAGTAATCTTAAGGTAGGGCAAGCTACTAAAGTAGCTAATGCGTTATCTGCTGGTGCAGGACTTACATTAGGTGCGGCAAAAGCTACGTTTGATGGTAGTACAGCTAGAACAGTTTCCTTAGTTGCAGCTACTGCTACTACTATAGGAGGAGTTATCGTAGATAAAGATTCTACCAATAAAACTATCTCAGTTACTAGTGCAGGAAGCATTTATTTAACTAAACAGAATGTTGTTAATGCTCTTGGATTTGACCCATCTGCTCTAGACACTTGGAGACCTATTACTATAGGCGGAGTATCAATTGGAGATAAGACATTAAACTTTGTACCGTCTGGAGACGTTTATTTAAAGACGGACTCTAATAGCGACGACATACAAGATATTAGTTTTGGAATAAGCTGGTATAATATCAGCACTAAAAAATACGAAACAGCATAACCTATGAAGATAGCATACAATCCTAAAACGGCTGCAGCTCTTACGACTGCTCCTGCTAATAATGATATAACCTTCGACCTTAGAGGCTTAAATATATTCGTTAGAGGGGAGAGATTCAAGGGAACAGATACTACCTACTCAGTATTTAAGAAACACACTTCTAGTGGGAGTGGAGGTTATAACGGATTGGTGCCTGTTCCCTCATATACTGCAACTAATATTAGATTTTTAAGGGAAGACGGCGCCTGGTCCGTACCTGCGGCTGCGGCATTCATTTATACCCAGTTGACTAATCAAGATCTAGATGATTACTTAGACGAAGGAAAGTGGTACTATGCTGAAGGTGGTAACACCACAACTAACAAACCTAGTGGTGTAGATGGATATGAACTATATGTTGGTAGAAATGCTAGTGGTTATCGCTACTAGAAATTAATTACTTCAGATGGAAAAATATGGTTTAGATTCTACAATTCCTCAGCTTGGGAAACTTGGGTTAGGTGGTATACAGATATGAATACTGACAAAAAAGTATTATAGTCTGCTACCACTACCTCAAATTTTAGACCTTTAGTATTAGGATATACAAATACAAATACTCCTGCTGACCTAAGTGCTAGCACTACTTAGTAGGTTTATACAACTACTACTATATATGCCTAGCCTAGCACTGGTAGTCTATGGGCTAATAAATTATACTCTGGTGGAAAACCTGTTCTTACAGAACATCAATCATTAGCTAACTACGTTACATTAAATACTGCCCAGACGATTACAGGCGTTAAAACGTTTAATACAGGATGCTTACAAGTTAGTGGAAGCAACAACTATACTAATATGTTATTATCTAAGAATACGTCAATAGATGCTTCTCTTAGAGATTATATATGGAGAATATATCATAGTAATGGAAATGGTACAGATAGAGGTATAAGTATATGGTCTTATGGAACTGGTATTACTAATTAGGTATTAAGTATATCAGCTTATAATATTGGTTCAACATTAGCTAGTCCAGGTAGTGCTGTTAACAGCCTATACATGCGCGGTATTATTAGAGCAACGTCTACAATTACTGGCTCTGGATTTATTAGAAATAACTCCTCAGATTCCTATGTTTTACTGGGCGGAGGTGGACATAAGGCTGTGTCTGATTTTATGTTAAAAACAGATGAACTATCCAACAACCTTACTACTATTACTAAGTCACTAAATGTGACACAAGCATGGATGGATACTGGGATTACTTCCAATAATATTCCTGCTAATGGAACTTATATAGTTTAGGTATATGTTGCTGCTAACGATAGTACTGGAGCTATGTATTACTGTTATAATTCTGGTGTTATGAGTTGGTATAAAGATAATACTAATGATACAAAGGCTGATGAAATTATACTACACCGCTCTGGTCATGCATATGGGAAAACAATATACTTAAGAACTCTAATGCAAAGTTCTAGAGTTCTAAAATTATAGATAAGTGCAAGTTCTAGTGTTGGTGCAGCTTACACTTATACATTTAAATTTAAGAGAATAATATGATAAAAGTTAAAGATGGATATGCAAAACTTATAGGAACTACATATCAGGGAAGCGCTACATAGGTACTTCTGAGTAATGGAGGAAATCTAGAGTTCTCTTCTGCAACTAAAGCCAATACTCTTGTTTAGAGAAATGCTAGTTAGCATATATACGCTACCTACTTTAACTCTGCGATTTCGGACGAAGCACTAACAGATATTGGTTCCGTATATGTAAGAAATACTTCTGATACATTTATTAGAAGAATAAGTAAGACACAATTTTATTCAATTATAGATAATAAGTTTGTAACTCTAGATACAGCTCAAACTATAACTGGAGTTAAGACATTTGCTGCTAGCCCTATATTAAATGCTAGTATTCCTATTATTCAGAAATAGGGAGATTCTAGTAACTACACCACTGCTATTAAGTGGTACAAGGGAGGAGCTTCCCAAGGAACTTATGATCCTTAGATTGGTTAGTATAATACTGGCGGAGATGGAAAAGGCTCTATCTGTATTCTTCCTTATCCAACTGAAACGTCTCCTTGGGGAGGTACTGTAGGTTTATTCATAAGTAAGGGAGTGCTTAAATTAGATGGGAAATCAGTTGCCCTTGCTGAGAATTACTACACTAAAACAGAATCTGATAAACGCTACGTAAATGTTACCGGAGATACTATGACTGGTCCTCTGATTGTTGAAGCTACAGTTACTGGAACGTAGTTAATTTCAACTATAGCTACGGGAACATCCCCGCTGAAAGTAACTAGTACGACCGTAGTTACTAATCTTAATTCCGATTTGTTTGATGGGTTCCATGAAACAGCTTTTGTTAGAAGCTTTTGGACTAGTAGCCCAGGATATGACTGCTCTAAATATAATTCTAGGCCTCTTATAAGTTTTACTTATAGTAATAACGCCCCCTTTACTGGGGGATTTATTGATGTTGTTACAAATGGGTATGGTTTTTATCTGGGAACATCTTATACCTCAAATGCTCCACTATATTATAAAAGACATGGGATTAGTGGTGGTGGAGGTATGGGTACATGGTAGTAGTTAGCTAGAATCACTGATAATGTGGCATCAGCTACAAAATTACAAACAGCAAGAACTATTAATGGGACGTTATTTGATGGCACTGCTAATATAACAACTGCATACTGGGGAACAGCAAGAACTATCACATTGTCTGGCGCCGTAACTGGTAGTGCTTCTGTTAATGGAAGTTAGAACGTAACCATTACTACTACATATCAAACTGGTTCTATAGATGGGCGCTATGTAGGAGGTAACAAAACAGCAAACCATGGTTCGTCTGGAACTGCATATACTGCAGATAGCTATTCTTCAACATTTACAAGAAAAGAATTTGTAGCATTTGCAGAGAGAGGTTCTTGGGCTTATGCAAATAATGGATATGTAACAACTAATACTGGAGTGAATATTCCTCTTGCTGGAACTGCGGTATTCCAATGGGGAGCTAGTGATACTAATAAAACTTAGTTGTTTATAACGCCTCATAATAATTCAGGAGTTAGTAATCCCGCTGCTAATGAAATGTTGTTCTACACAAGTAATGGTAGTGGTTATACTTCTGCTTGGACTAGAGTATTAACTCATAGAAATTATACAGCTTACTTTAATCCTGCTAATTATGTTACAGCTTTAGGTACGAATGGTAATTACGTTACTTGGACAAAGAATGGGACTACAAATAACTTAACAGTTCCCTATGCTACTGAAGCTAATAGGCTTACTTTAGTAAATTGTTATAATGGTACTACAAACAATGGCCTATGGAGTAGTATCAAGACTGCAAACAATACTTATATTGGTACTGCTACGATATATGAGGTGTATAATGACGGCGGTCCTACAACTTATGGAGAAGTTTTGGATATAGTATCCATACATAGTAACCACTGGCAACCGTAGCTATGGTTTGATTCCGGAAAAGCCGGAAGTATTAGACATAGAAACAAGAATTACAACAACGCTACTTGGGGAAGCTGGTATACTCTTTTAGATACTAATAATTATCCAGGATTGTTAGATGGAAGATATGTTACTCTTACAACTGCACAAACTGTTAGTGGGGTTAAGACTTTTAGTACATAGTAGAAATTTACAGTAGCAACTGGTACTTCACCATTTACTGTTACATCAACTACTGTTGTAACTAATTTAAACTCTGATTTGCTAGATGGAAGGCATCTAGGCAATGCTACTGGAAGAATACCATATATAGTTAGTTTTCCAGCATATTCTAGTTTTGGTAGCAGTACGTCTACTCTTGATTATGAGAAAAATATACTTAAGTGGATATGGACTAATCAGAATCATGGTGGAGATACTCTATTGATAGGAGTTGGTAGGCCGAATTCTATAGGAAATCTTTAGATTTAGTTATATGGAACCAGCGGTGTAAATAGTAGTACTGGATATCCAAAATATTCATCAGCAATATATTATCCACTAGGTGGCAGACCAATATGTTTCGGAACTACTGACTATAACTTTTATAGTTATAGTTTAGCGTTTTCTGGTGACATAAAAGATCCCGCGAATTATTATTGGGCTAATATTAAAGTATCAGCTTCTTCTAGTACAGCAACCTAGCCTACTTTTAATACTTGCTACACAAGCAACTGGTTTAGAAGTTAGGGAGGTACTGGTTGGTATAACCAATCGTATGCAGGAGGGGTATATATGAACGAGAACTACTGGGTTAAAACTTACGGTGGTACTATGATGTATATAGCTCCTAATGCTCATGCTTGGGGTATAGGCGGACACAATATTGCTATGAAACTGTATCACAGTTCTCACATAGGAATAAATTTTGCAACTAGTGCTTATACATGGGGAATATATGCTAACAGCAATGGTAATATGTACATAGGAAGGAGAACTGGAAATGTCGATGATAGTTCTGGAACCTACTATCACACTCTTACAGCTTATTACATATCATCTCCCGGTTTTTATCACTCGGCAATAGGGAGTAACAGTTATGTATTATTAGCAGGAGGTTCTTATAAAGGTTTGGGTGACTTCGCTAAAGGAAATGCAGGCTCAGCTACTAAAGGTGTATATGTAACCGGAGGTACAGTAACCGCAATGACTTATTCTCTCAGTTCCAATCTAAACTCAGGAACTTCTGGTAAATTAGCTTACTATAGCTCAGCTACAACAGTAGCAGCATATACTTCAAGTGTAGGGGCTACCAATAGAGGAGTATATATGTATGCTGGTGTTCCTACCGTTATGACATATTACTTGAATGCTACAGTAAACTCAGGAACTTCTGGTAAATTAGCTTACTATAGTAGTACTAATGCACTTAGTAGCTACACTACTACAGTAGGAAGTACTCACTAGCCGGTATATATGAGTTCTGGTGTTCCTACAATTTGCGGGTATTCTTTCAAGGGTAGTAGTCGTTAGCCAATTGTGTTATTATCTGGAGTTTTTTATAGAAATAGTACAACATGGTATATGGATAGTGCCAGAACTCATAAAGTAGTAGGTACAACTCCTTCAATAACTATTTCTGGAGCTAGAATGAAGATTACGTTGCCAGGAACTACGATCTCGTCAGGTGTTGTAACATAGGAACAGACAACTGATTTTTCTGCTAGTTCTACTGCAAATGTTAATTCACACGGTAATGGTGCTTACGGATTTGCTGTTTATTCTAATGTAAGTGATTATGTTTATGTGAGAACTTGGTGTCAAAGAAATGATAAAAACCACAGCTGGACAAGTAATGGAGATTCTTGGACTACATTTTTAATGCGAATCCAAGTTACCTTATTTGGGTATATTAATTAACACTTTTTAACTAGAGACATAGACTAATACTATATAATATAGTTTATTACCAAAAAAAATTAATGTTTTATGACTTTAAATGATGTATTGACTAAACAAAATGTAATCACCAAAATTATTTTAAAAGATGGTGAGAAAGAACTCTCAAAAGAGTTAAAAGTAAAAATTATGCGCATTAGAATGGCATATAATAAGATTAAGAAACAATTCGATGAAGATACTCAAGAGTTTGCAAATCAGATTATTTCTGATGAATTAAGAGATCTTGCAAACAAGACTGATAGAACTCCAGAAGAAGATGTTAGATTCAATGAAATGAATGACAAAACTAATGCTGAATATCAAGAATATCTTGTTCAAAAAGGATTAGAAGAAGTTTCAGATACGCCAGAAGATTCCATAACAATGGATGAATATTCTGACATTCTAGATATTAATTCCGGAAATGATGTAGAAATTAATGGAAATACTATTAAAGCTGCTGACTTAATGGAAATTGTATTTGACTTATTTGTGAAAGAGTAATTATGGAAATTGTAAAACAAAATGAAACCTATCAAATTTCTGATACCAACGAAAAGGGATGGGAAATGACTGGGACTGCTAACAAAGATGTTAGTGGTTCTTTAACTATCAGCTTTGCTGTATCTAAACCAGGAGAGCTAGTAGAAAGTATTGGAGATTGCACCTATTCTAAACCATTTGATAATAATGGGATGATTTCTGTCTCCTACAGTGTATCAGAAGTTAAGAGAGCTGAATTTGTTCCTTATATGGATTCAGTTATTGATTCAGTTCTACAACACTTTAATCAAGCATCTTGATATGGGAAGAAAGAAACCAAATGTCCCAAAAGCTGGACTAAAGAAAGGTGGAAAATGTAAAAAATAATAGATATGGGAAGAAGAAAAGTATCTAGTACCAGAGGCGGAATAAAAAATGGAGGGAAGATTAAGAAACGCGGTAAGTGTAAATAAGAGACTGTATAAACTTCTCTTATTGGTTCTAAAGATTATTCCATTCTTGTTGTCGATAAACGAAACAGTTTTTACTATACTGCATTACTACGACATTGAATGTTATTCTCTGAATTTCTTTGGAGGATTTTCTGTATTATTCTTATTACAGTTGTATATCATGTCATATGTTTTCAACTATTGTAAATGGCATAGAGTTCCTTTACATTACGTTACTATAGTAAACATATTAGCTTTATACGATACATTTGTTGGAATACCGCTGTCCGACTTGCAGATGTTAAGAGTATATCTGATTATAGCCGGAGTTAGTCTGTTATACTTCGTTTATTTAAAAATAAAAGGCAAATGTTGAAATCTATAATAAGAACTTTGCTACAGAAATTCATAGATGATATCGACGCTGATAATTGTAATATTACAATGGAACAGCAGAGTAAGATTATTTCTGTATTGTCAAATATCGCTAATCCAGATTAGAGAATGAGTAAAATTTAGGCTTGTGATTATATTGGTGTTAGTAGAGCTACGTTTGACAACTATGTTAAAGATGGATTCATTCCGAAAGGAATCAAATAAGAAGGTTTTAAAGAACTTTCTTGGAATAAAGCTGACTTAGACATATTTCTATCCAGTTAGAATTGACTCAGTAATGAGTTAGAAATCGGGGACCTTGAATGGTTTACGTTATGATAGCATAATGTAACTGTTTAAGATTCCCGATTTTGTTTTTAGTATCGTCCAATTTCACTCATAGGAATGCATATTATAGTGTAGTTCTAGAACAAATAAATTTATTATTAACAATTAAATTGCAAAACTATGAGTGAAACAAGAACTTATATTGTGCCTGAATAGCCATAGCAAAATCCAAACGATAACTTAGCTATGATGGCTATGTTAAATGGAAACGGTGGATTTGGTGGAAATGGTATGTGGAACAATCCTTTCATGTACTTGGTTTGGATGTGGATGATGCGTTGGATGAACAACGGTTGGGGTGAAAACGGCGACTGTCAAAACGCAGGTCTATCTAGACAAATTCAAACTCTACAGGAACAAATGCAAGATAACCATAACTCTGACCTAATCATGCAGGGAATTAACGGAAATGCTGATGCTATCCGTGAAGCTGCTGATAAGATAGGATGTAACTTCAACGTGCTTAACCAAGCAGTTTGTGGAATACGTTCTAGCATTGATCAAGTTAGTGGACAACTTGGATTTACTGGAGAAAGAATTATCAATGCTGTTAATTCTGGAGATTGTAAAGTTATCGAGGCTATTAATAGCTGCTGCTGCAATACATAGAAAGCTATTATTGAACAAGGCTATCAAAACCAATTGGCAAATGAAAGACAGACTTATCAGATTACTAATAGTGTAGATTCAGTAGGACGTTCAGTAGAGAGAGGATTCTGTGATACTGCTTACGCAACTCAGACTCAGACTTGCGCTCTTCAGAATACTATTAGAGACACAGGCAACGCAAACACAACTTAGATTATAGCTAAGCTTGATGCAATGTAGAATCAGGCTCTATTAGATAAGATTGATGCTCTTCGTGAAAAGAATAGTCAATAGGCTGTTATTATCAATAATGCCCAATAGACTGCTGCTTTTGGTCAAATGATAGGTCAAGCTACTTCCCCTATTGTCGCTGCTGTGAACGCTCTTCAAGGTGATGTTAATGGAATCAAGTGTAAACTTCCTGAAACTGTAACATTACCATATAGCTGTGCTACTGCTGTTCCTACAAACGTTCTCTACAATGGCTACGCTCTAGCTAACTACGGAGGATGTGGATGCTATAACAACACTCTTTGGGGTTAAGAAAGGAGGTAACTATGTTATTACCTACTTATATTAACGTAAATAGAGGAGGAATACCAGCAATTAGTAGTGTCGGAGTAAACGTTAGTACTACTGAAGTTTAGTTTGATTTTAATAATCATCGTAACGTAGGTGCTCCTTTTAGAGGACTCCTAATAGTAAGACTTAACCAGGCTATACCTGCTGGCACCACAACTACTCTTCCTATTACCTTTACTACTGGTGGAGGTAATGCTTAGAGATTAGCTGGATTCAATGGAGCAGATATAACAGTTGCTCAAATATCAGGTACAGGAATTTACCTATGCTGGTTTGAGAGTCAAACTAATACATTACAATTATTAACAGGAATTGCATAATGGCATTTTAGAATTTAAGAAATAGTAATCAGCTATTTATCTTGCATAAAGATTCTGTTCCTACTCTGGAAATTGGTAAGGTTACTAATGTATCCGTACCAGTTCCAAAGTATGGAAATCCAGGAATGTATAATCAGGAAATGATAGTAGATATTACGGCTGAAATAAACGGCACATCTGCTAATTTCCAGAAATTACCAGCAATGGGAGACATTGCGGATTTTGGAAATAATATTGTGGTTTCCTGCAACAAAGAAGCAATGAATAGTGAAGTTTCTTCAATGAAGCAAAGAAGCCTGGATATAATTAATAGTATCGACACACATTAGAGTATTATTAAAGGATGTGACGAAATTCTATAGCAATTAAATCCGGAAATAATTGAGAAACAAAGACAAGAGCAAGAGAATAAGGCTTTAAGAGAAGAAATTAACTCTCTTAAAGAAATGTTCAGAGAATTTATTAAATCATCTTTAAAATCAGAACAACATGGCAACAATAATTGAAATTCAAGAGTCAAAATTTGAACATCTTTCAGATTGCGCTGAATAGATTGTAAAGCACGGAAAGAAATTGATGCACTGTTTATCAGAACTAGAAAGTAAATCTGGTGAACGTTACATGGAAAGATACGGAAAGCGTAGACGCGGTGGAATGAGAGATTCTGACTACGACGACGAGGACTATCCAAGATATTATTGATATGAGAGCAGCTTTGGATATGTATGACGATATGCCAAAGTATATGCGTAAGTACTTACAAAACTACGGTTGGCATTTCAACAAGGCTTTGTGTTCATACGCTACTTCTCTTATGAAGAAGGGTGGGAAATCCCTAGAGCCAGTATCCAAAGAATATATTGACAAGGTACTATAGCAGAATAACATTAGACTAGAAAATAATGTTGGATATGACTATGTATTCGTTGGCAATATGTGTAAGGCAGACTATTACGGAAGTAGTATAACCGATGAAAAGCACTTTGCTTTATACATCAAAGATACTATAGACGACGAAGATGCTGGAGATGGTACTACCATGAGAAGATGGTACGCTACTATGGTAGCGAACGGAATGATGGTAGACTGGGAGGATGTGATATGACACATTTCAGAGTATTGTTTGAAAAATACGATTGGGATATAGAAGTTTGCATAGTTGTGGAAACTCCCAACGTTCAATACATTTTGAGTAGATTAGAGGATTTGGGATGTCCAGACGATGTTTTACATAGAGCAACTTCGAGGTTAGTAGATTATGAAAATTCAGGTTTTACATATACTAACCAAGATGAACACAAAAGCATCATAGTTATAAATAAACCAGATTCCGCTGAGGAGTTTATAGATACTTATAACCATGAAAAAAATCATGTTGAAATGCATATATGTAAAGAGTTTGGTATTGACCCATATTCCGAGTAGGCTGCTTATCTAAGTGGTTAGTTAGCAAAAAAGTTATTTAAAGCACAGTTAAGAAACTGGATTAGATAACTCTCTATTATTAATAGGAGAATTTTCTGAGAGTGGGAAGTTCTCCTATTTTTGTTTTGTTAAATTCTTAATAATGTTTATATATTACTGTAAACATATAAACATATAATCTTATGAAATTTTTTACTATTCAAGAATTAACAAAAAGCACTACCGCTTAGTAGAAGGGAATTAAAAATATTCCTTCAAAAGAATAGGAGCAAAATCTTATTGCTCTTATAGAAAATATTCTAGACCCTCTTAGGGGGGCGTATGGAGGACCAATTATTGTGACTAGTGGTTACAGATGTCCTACCCTAAATAAGGCTATAGGAGGAGCTAAGAATAGTTAGCATATGGCTGGATAGGCTGCAGATATAAGAACTGTCAAAGATACAAGAGCAGAAAACAAGAAATTATTCGATTTAATTTAGAAATTAAAACTCCCATTCGATTAGTTAATAGACGAACATAACCTAGATTGGGTTCATGTAAGTTATTCTAATAGGAACAGAAGGGAAGTAAAAACTATAAAATGATATGGGAGAAGGTAAAACCAATATGTTCGGTAAAACCTATAATACTATTGGTTCTACCGATTCTAACTTTTTGATAAAAACAAAAGGAGATTTGAAAGTCCAGTGGGGTGGGAAATTTATAGATATAATAAAGAATGGTAAATTAGCTTCTGCTGGGGCTGATATACTTAAGGTTGCTGCCAGTTCAGACGAGATTTCAAGTAATGGAATTTATTTAGTCCCTACAGAAGAAGGGAATGAAGTTTGGATTTCAATAGATGGAACTAAAGTCAATTTAGCTGGAGAAGTTGGAACTACCTATGTCTCATTCCTAGCTGAACAAAAAGAAGTAACTGCCGATTAGAAATATACAGCATTAACTAATGCAGGGTTCTATTATGAAACCTTAGAATAGGCTAAAGCTTCCGGAATCAAGGCTGGGATAGTTTTTATTCCTTCAGAATAGAAATTATACGTTATTAAAGATGGGCAATTCTCAGACTATTATTTAGTGCAATCATCTATAAATAATACAACCAGTGAAAAGAATAATACTTTCGATGAAATTTTGATAGGAGATTTAAGAATATATAACGATTCTGGGTATAGTAGATTTAATACCTCTACTAAACTTATGTTCTCTATAAATAATGAATAGTACGTAACAATTGAAGATGAGATTATTCAAATTCATAAGACTATGCAGGTGGAGGATGGTGTAATTATATAGTCTAAAGGATCAAACTGGAATAAAGGATTTCGCTTATATAATACTTCTAACGGATCTGTTTTAGAAGTAGATTCTATTGTCTGGAGGAACTAGGATTCTGAGTAGACCAAATAGACTTAGAGACTAGATTCTTCTATTGTATATAGTAAATACAATAATGTAATATTATCCTCTTCTATTGTTAGCTAGGAAGATCAGTAGTCTCAAATTGCCTGTTCTCTGAAGTATACTAACTACTTTCAACCAGATCAATTAGTATACGTCTTTCTGTCATAGGAAGAATTCCAATATGTTCTATCAATAGATAGCTATGTTAAGGAGTAGGGATATTCTATAGAAGCAATACTGAAAAATGGCTAGATAGCTCCAGAACTAATATCAGTAGAAATACAATACAATGACGATTAGGAAGTAATTATAACTATTCCGAAAGGGGAAAGATCCGCAGAGGTAAATTTGGGAAAGTTAGAATTTCTTGATATAGATAGTAAAACTATAATATAGGGTCCGAATAATATTATGATTGAAGATTAGATCCCTGATGATATATTTTTTGATAAGACTACTGCGTATGAATGTATGGTATATTCGGTCAATAATTAGGAAATTATATTAAGTATCCCAACACAGATTTCAGAAAGTTTTATTAATAGTAGCCCTAATACAGTTATCTGTTTGTCTAATACATAGTTGTTAAAGATATAGGAAAATAATATGGATGTGTTAGACCGTTCCAAAACCATTACTGAAGAAATAACTAACGAATCTGGAGTAGTTGAGACTGTAGAAAAGCCAGACGAAACGATTCATACCAGAATCGGTACAGTAAAGGAGACCGACTTTCAATAGCTTAAAGAATGTCCAGAGGAATAGGAAGAAATAAATGTAGGAATCTACTCTGATAACTTCATAGGACTTAATTCTAAACTCTACGATACTATATTTAAGAAAAGATGCGATTTTCCAAAGTATGATGAATCTATTAAAATACCAGAAGATTTTGATGATAAGAAATATAATCGGGCTGTGCCAAACATAGAATGGATTAAGGAATTAATTGATCGGGCTGTGCCAAGCGGTACTATTACTATGTTCAATGGAGCGTCTGATATTCCTGTAGGGTGGGCAGTATGTGATGGGACCAATGGAACACCCAACTTAATTGGAAAGTTTGTTAAGGCAGTAGCAACAGTCGACTAGATAGGAGACAATCCTTCTGATCTTAACGAAAGTAATGAATTAGTCCTTACACAAGAACATCTTCCTAAACATAGTCACCCTCATAAAGAACATACCCATAGCTTAGACGGGAATATATCTGGAACTACAGGTAGTTCTGGGGATTTGACAGTATCACTCGATTATTCTGACTATAATTGGGGTATAGAAGGAGTTACTAAGACTTTCGTAACCTCTGTTGCTGGAGAAGGTGTAACTACTGAATCTGGAACAGTAGATGGGGTATCAAATATAAAGACTCAAGGAGGTAATGCAACTGGTGGGAGTCATACTCATTCAATATCGTTAGACACTGACGGAGGGGTTTCTCTATCTTCTACTAAAAGTTAGGAAGAAGAATTAGTAGACTCAGAATGGCCAAATAATCCTATAAAGATAGAACCTCGCTCTTATTCTTTAATATTTATTATGAAATTATAATTTCTTATTATCAGAAATTAACATTTAATAATGTTTTAATTGCTGTATAACTAATCAATACTTATATATTGTATGATTAACTAAAAAATGAATATGAATATGGAAAATTTTGATGATGTAATTTTTGACGACGACGAGTTTGGAGAATTACCCTCCGAGCAAGAAAAACAAGAAGGAACCGAAGATATACTTCCTGCTAATTAGCAATAGCCTTCTAGTTAGGAACAAGAAGATTTAACAACCGAAGTATTAAAACTTAAAGGTATTTCTAATCCAGAAAAAATTAAATTTGAAGATGAAACTGGTGCTATTATAGAAAGAGCCTGGGATTCTCTTACAAGGGAAGAGCAGATAAATATCTTAATTGACCAAGAGCAAGAACAACAAGAGTTTGATGATTCTGAACTACAATTAATTAATACGATTAGAGAAAGTGGTATGACTCCGGAGGAGTATCTGCAATCTCTATTATCAGAAGTTGAACAGACTAAACGATATAAAGTTGACGATCTTTCAGACGAAGAAGTTTATGCTCTGGATTTATTACATAAGGTTGGGTAGGACATTTCTGACGAAGAAATTAACCAAGCGATAGAATTGGCTAAACAAAATGAAGGTTTGTTTAAGAAAACAGTAGAAGGTCTTCGAAAAGAATATATAAGACTTTAGGAAGATGAAGAAGCACAGATAGCTAATGAAAAAGCAGCAAAAGAAGAAGAAGCATATAATAGATTTGCTACTTCGATTAAAAGTCAAATTCAAGGACTTGATTCATTTGCTGGACAACCATTGTAGCTTTCTGATGATGATATAGAAGATTTATCTTCATTTATGTTAGAGCTAGACGACCAGGGACTAAGTGCCTTTGGTAGAGCTATGAATGATCCTTCCTTATTCACTAGAGCTGCGTTTTGGATACTCAATGAAGATAAAATAGTAGAAGAATTAAATCAATAGATTCAGGATAACTACAGAAGAGGTTATGAATAGGCTAAGATGGACTTACAAGGTAAGCCTAAATTAGTATTCAATAAACCCACTTCACAAAAGAAAACCACAGACGATGTGTTTATAGATGATGAAGATTGGTAAAAGATTTATTAACATTTAAAAAGAATAATTATGCTTGTAGCGAGTTTTGTAACTAATCGCCCAACGATGGGTGATACTAGAACTTATGAAGATTTTAGTAAATTCTTGGGAGAAAGACCTCACCGTTTAGGAGTTGTGTCTCGTCTTTATCCAGAATTGACTGCAACTTTCTTGACAGAAGCTCTAAGAAATATTTTCTATGGAGATACCAAGAAAGCAACTGGATTCCAGAATATTGATTCTACTTACTTTGAATGGGAAGTAGAAACTAACTATATTAAGAGAATCCCCTTCGCAGCTGTGCCTGTTGAAGATGGAGCTGACGGCTCTGAAATTGAAATGATTTTCCCAGAAAACTATTATCAATTACACGAAATTTTTAAAATCGAGAAAACTGGGCAGCAATGCTTTGTTGTATCTCGTCCTACTAGAAAGGCTGACAATATGTGGTCTGTAATGGTAAGACTAATTGACGATGACTACTCCTCAATCTTGGATAAAGATGGATGTCAGATTGGTGATACAACTCGTTTCATTGGTAACGCTAAACCAGAATTGCATGATACTGGTTTCGTTAAATATCAATCTAATGTTGAAAAGATGAGAAACTATATGACAACTATTCGTGTTGACGATAGCTACTCTTCTAAATATGCATTAATGGAAGATACTTTCATTAAGGTTAGTAAAGGCGAAAATCAAGGATGCTTAACTGAAAAGATTTACAAACTTGAGCCTATGAAGAAGAATCTAATTGAAAACTTCTTATATGCTCGTGAAAATATGATTCTATTAGCGAAAGGAAATATCGGAGTAGATGGTAAAGCTACTATTTCTGATAGAGGTACTGGACGTCCAATTCCTATTGGTGACGGTATGATTCCTCAAATCGAAAGATTTGCTTCTAAGTATGCTGCTAATAGAGTAACTATTAATACATTCCACACGATTATTTCTACTATGGTTGAGAAAGCTGAGAAGCCTACTGGTAATCACTTTGTATTCATGGTAAATGAAAGAATGTGGGGAATCGTACAGAGAGTTCTTGGAGATTATCTGTCAACTCGTAAGACTGATGATGCTTACTTGTGGTCTAGAGGTGGAGAAGGAAAATATATCAAGGTAGGTGCTACATTTGATGCTTATGAATGGGGCGGAAATACCGTATCATTCAAAGTTGATAGAACATTGAGTAGAGAGTTCTTAGAACCATACGCTCTATGTATTGACCTTACAACTGGTAAGACTTCTACACAACCCCCAGTTGCAATGTATTCTCTAAAAGGAAAAGACTACATCTTTAACGAAGTACTCGGTGTAGGTGGTCGTTCAGGTGGTGATAGTGGTGTAGTTTCTACTCCTGTTGCTGGAGGTATGATGACTATCCATGGATATGCTGGTATTGCAGTATTTAATCCATACCGTTCATTTATTCTTCGTTGTAAAGAGTAATAACTAAGATAAATAATAGTATAGATGAGGTAGGGAACGAGGTGCTTCCCTACCTAATTCTTTAAAATATGAAAATGAATTATGGCAAAAAAGGTTAATGAAGTACAAGACGGTGATTTAAAAAGTAACATCGTTGTATTAAGAAGTGTATTTGGCAAAGTTGGTCAAAAATATTATATTCAACCACAAAAAGACTCTCGTGGTAGATATGCAGAATGTGTGAAAAGAGTTAATTCCCAAGGAGATATTATTTTAACTTCTGAGGAAATTGAAAGAGAAGCAAAAGGATTAGCTGCATATATTCCAGAAACGGAACTATTTGTAATAGAAGATGGTAAAACTTTCAACTTAGATGATGTCTATGAGAACGCTGTTTGGGAAGCAATTAAAAACTGCGACTTAATAGCTCCTGATAGATTCGCTAAGAATGATAAGGGAGAATATCTAATTGATGGAACTGTGGACCCAAGGTCCAAGAGACCTAGATATGGTACTGCAGAATTATATGTTGATAGACCTGGATTCGAAGCTCAACGTAGAGTTACAAGACGTAAACTTATTGTAGAGGCTTCTAACTATATTATGAATGACGAGCGTGGATACGAAGGAAGATTACTGGTTGCTAAAGTATTAGGTAGAGATATGAAAAATCAGCCAAACGCCGATGTTGAAGATTATCTATTATCTATTGCTGAAAAAACTCCGGAAAAGATTATCAACTGCTATACTGGTGGAGATATTCAACTTCGTATGTTATTTATAGAAGCTCGCGAAAAAGGAGTAATCGTTAAGAAAGACGGACTTTATGTTTACGGAGATGATGGTAAAGTTGCTCTAGGTACTACTGATAGTGCCGCTATAGAGTGGATGAAGACACAAAGAAATGCCAAAACCTTAGCCTTAATTAGAAAAGACACATATCCCGATATGTTTGAAGATTAATTATCAATTATTTAATATAATGCGAAATGACCGCAAGACAGGTTTTTGAAGCTACACTAATAGAACTTAGTAAAATTCAAGCACCTTCACTGAAGCTTTATGAGTTTAACTACCTATTCAATAAAGCTATAAACTAGTATATTAATAAGGTATATAATGTATACGATATTAACTAGCAAACTACTGATGATTTGAGAGTCTTGAAAGCTACAACTTTCTTGACTCCTCACAAGGTAGAGCTTGCTGGAAGAAAATCAAGTGCAGCAAAAGACAGTGCAATCCAGAATACTTCAGCGGTAACTGGAAATCAAGATTCTCCAGAAGGAGGATATACTGGACAAGCTTCATCTTACTTAAGTAAAGCTCACCGTTCAATTCAATCATTGCACGGAGCTACTTATGAAGTATATATGCCTATTGATTACTTGCACATGTTGAACTGTGTTTGCATTTATTATGTTGCTAAACAAAAAGATTGCTGGGATGCAGGTTCATATATTGAAATCCCTGCAACAAGATTAACTGCCGATTCTTGGAGTCAAATCATTACCGACATTTATAATAGACCATCTCCGATGCGTCCATATTATTACATTCATAATCTTAACCAATAGTAGGTTCTTCCTACTGACCCTCGTACCTCTGTTGAAACTGGTACAGGATTAGAAGAAGCTGGTATTGATATGAATGGAATCTACCAAGTTACTCATGCAGACGGTGGAGAGTGGGAAGATAATGATATTAACTCAGGAACTACTGGTGGAACTGACATTGAAAAACAAAATTCCAACTTCCAGAGAACATTTAAACTTAATGTAAACGGAAAAGATACCCAAGTATCTCTAGTTGAAAAACCGATTGCCTTAAGAGCTGGAAATACTTCTAACGTCCGTTGTGAGATTAGATATGGTAAGGATGATAGTTTATTCCAATTAGTAGAAGTGCAGATTGATTATGTTAAGTGTCCTTAGTTTATCCGTTTAACTCAAGAACAGATAGACTTAACAGAAGATACTTCTCAAATCATGGAGTTCCCAGATTATGTAAACCAAGAGATTATAAACGAGTTGGTACACTTAGTAATGGAACGTGTAAACGATCCTAGACTAGGTAACAATATTCAGATGACCCAATCTATTGCTAGACCAACTGGGCAATAGCAACCAGCCCCTCAACAAGGCTAATTAAACTTTAATTAATTATGGCAACAGGTTTAAATTTTCAAACTTAGACAATTATTAATTCGAATCTGGATCCAGATTCAAGTAAGCTAAACGGAAAAGGTACTGATAATACCTATCTTTTCAAAAGCGATAAAACCAACATCGACGGTGTTGAAGTAGATGCTCTAAAAATCAAAAGAGATTTCGTATTTGTTAAAGGTTGCGTAAAAGCAATTAGAAAGAGAGATGGATATAATTCAGTTCCTTGTAAAGCAACTATTGATTTCTCAGATGCTACTCTCTTAGCAGCTTTAAAAGCTGGAGGAGCAAAAACATATTGCAGACTTGATATTTACTTAGGCGTTGAAGGTGCTGAGCCTTATATTTATTCAACTCCTTGGGTTCAAAAAGGTATGCCTTTCTGGATTGAGTTTACTGTAAAAGAAGCTGATGAAGCTGCTACTATTGCTAAAAATGTAGCAGATATGCTTAAGAAAAATCACGTGTTCTTATGTGATAAGGATTTAATTAATGTATCTGTAAATGGTGCTAAACTAGTTCTTGAAGGAGCTACAGAGTATCAAAGATTCAGAAAGATTGAAATTAGCACATTTGATGCTTATGACGACTATGCTGAAAAAGTTGCAGAATTAGATCCAAAGGACGAAGATGCTACTGATATTACTTTGGACGAAAGAGGAAAGAATAGCTTTGGTACATATTCTCAAATTATAAAAGATTTAAGACTTCCTACGGCTGCAAATTACCAATGGACTCATATCCGCCAAGTAGAAACCCCTATTGTAGGTGCCATTTACAATCAGTATATTGTAGAATACGAAGCTCCTGCTTCAAATGACGGACTACATGCTGTAGGACAGAGAATGACTTCTCATACTACTCACATATTCTGGGTTAAAAATGACAGTGCTTTAATCTCCGCGTGGGAAACAGCACTAGGAACTATTGGAACTGTAGTTGATGTAGATGCCAATTCTGGTTCAACAGTGAGTGAAGACGGAGAAGACGAGCTAGGTGCTTAATAAAAACTGAGGCGGGACTTTTCTGTTCCGCCTTTATTTTTAATATAGTATGGAACAGTCAATTTTAGAATGGGCCTTAGCGGTAATAGGCAGTGGTGGTATTGGCGCAGTTGTCACTTATATTTGCACATTTAAAAGCAAAAAGAAACAGGTGGAAGCTGAAGCAGAATCGTCAATGGTTAGTGTTGAGCAGAAAAAGACTGACCTCAAGCAAGACTAGTACGATTACTTATAGAAAACTTGTGATAAATACATAAAGGATTACCATGAGCTTGAAGGTGATTTTAGAAAGTAGATATAGGAATTAAGAGAGCAGATGGACAAACTTATGTTAGAAAAATCCCAAGCCATATCTGCTAAATGTAATGAAGTTGCCTCTCTAAAATCTAAAGTTACTTATTTAAAAGGAATTAGATGTTATAACTTTACTTGCAAGAATAGGATAATGATTAATCCTGATAAAACGGAAGAATAATGTATATAGAAAAACTTGCATCCCAAATTCGTAATGATGTTGTATCTGGGCTGAGAGGGTATCATTAGAATCTATCTATGAATATGGACTAGCTAGAGGATGAAATAGTAGCCTGTAGATTAGCTATATTACATTAGTATTTTCTTAGAGGAATCTTCCCTATTAAAGACCTATTAATAGCAATTAACTGCATCGACGTAGATTGTGAATCTCTAGAAAGATGTAGGTGCGGAGTAAAAAATGCAGACGATACTGTAACTGCGCATTTTGAAATTCCACAAGTCATTTCACAGTACGGAAAGCAAGCTATTGAATATATTGGTTCTACTGATAGGCAAAATAAGTTTACGATAGTAACATCATTATCTGAATTTAATAATAGAAAATATAGAAAAAGAAGCTAGAAGAAACCGTATGTCTGGATAGACTTCGCGCCCAATGCTAACGGCATGTTAGATTGCTTCTTATTCAATGCCCCATTTTTACAACAAGTTTCTGTAGTTGCTGCCTTCAAAGATCCTAGACAACTAAAACAGTATAGCTGTTGTAATACCGACGAACTTAATGGTCCTGATGTAAATAATAGCTTTATTGATTAGCTAGTCAAAGATAAACTAACTAAAGAAAAACTATACTATTATAGATAGGTTGCAGCTTAGCCGCTTCCTAACGATTAGTAGTATGTAACTGGAGGATAATATGGGACAAAATAACTTTCATTATGCTATAAACTTAGCATAGATGTTATATGATATTGAAGGAGATGATGACGATTTAGAAGAAATTGGTTTAATAGCCTACAACTTTATTGGAAATAAAAATACTAGGTTATATAGAGCGTCATTAGATATAAATTGCGAAGATGGTTCTGTGTAGCTACCTTGTAATGTTGATATTATAGAAGCTGTAACTTATTGCGGTCCGGAGGATTGGGGTTACACCAGTAATACAAAGGAATTTGGAGATATACAATCTTCATATACGGAGAATTACATAGAAAGTAGAAAAGCTTTTCTAGATCCTTTTTATGTTAGCGGTAAGTTCGTTAAATATAAAAGAGTAGGAGATATTCTTTATGTTAATAAAGGACTTGGAAGAATTAATATTCTATATCATGGAATATTACTTGATGAAGATGGTCTTCCAGAAATAAATGATAAGGAAGCGATAGCAATAGCTGAATATATTGCCTATATATATAAGTATAAGGAAGCAATACGGACTAACAATCAGAATGTATTGAAGATGGCTTAGGAGCTTAAACAGTAGTGGTTATTTCACTGCGATGCTGCAAGAGTTCCTGAATATGTTTCTCAAGAAGAGATGGATAAAATTCTTAATGTTCAATCATCTTGGGGACGTAAAAAATATAACAGAAGCTATAAGCCAGTTATGTAATATATAGGGAGGCAAGTTGTCTCCCTATTTTTGTTTATGATTATGAGTGATAAAAATTATGCAATGGGTCATGCTTTTTCATTACATGACTTATATATGAATTTCCCTGTAGAAAAACTAAAAATGAATACAGAATAGTGTAGAAAAACATACTCTGATGGAAGTAAAAGAGACTTAGCTGCTTCTATCTTTGCTAAAAGTGTTTAGATGGTTGTTGATGATATTATAGATAATAACGTTCATTTCAAACTGCCTGGATTGGGAAGAACCTAGGCATACATCTACATGAAACGAACAGAAGGAAAGAAGTTTAAGAAAGCTTTTAAGAATGGAAAATGGAATGATGTAGATTTCATCATGTCTAACTTTAGCGGTTATCAATTAACTTTAGGGATGGAAAGTGAAAAGAGGCTTCCAAGAGAAAAACCTATTTACTTGTCAGCTAAAGACAAACAACGAATAGTAGATAATACTAATATAGGTAAATAGTATTAATTATTATGATACAGAAGACTATATAGGATTACTACGAAGCAATCTGTGCAGAATATCCAGACATTCCTTAGTAGGATATTAAAAGGATTTTGCAATACGGATGGAAATCGTTATACTTACATAATAGTTACGGAGGTGACACTTTAATCAATAGATAGGGGTTTTGGTTTTATTGTGGCTAGCTTATGAATGATTCTTTGAAATACTTTGAGTATTACAAAAAGAAAATGAGAATTAAATTACGCATAATGTATAAAAGAAAGCAAATACCATGGGACGGATACTACTACTTTGCATTAACCTAGAACTAGTATAACGAATATTTAGAATAGAAAAATAAAAGAGGACGACCAAAGAAAAGATTTACCTTTTCTAAGATCATCCTCTACAAAATATATGATGAGTGTAATATATCGGAAAGTAATAGAGTAGCAATATTTAAATTGCCTATGCCTATTGACTTTGGAATTAGTATGTATAAGAGGGAGTTAACAACTGATTAGGCTGAGCTTGTATTAGTTAGAGAACCTCTTAAATTTCAGGATATATTACTGGCTAATTATAATTATCAATTTATTTCAGATAATTTAAGAAAATATAACAAAAAACAAGAAAACAATGGCTAATACAGTTATGACTGCAAAGAACACGTTTGCAGAGGGATTAGTAATGGATTTCGCTCCAGATAATACTCAAGCCACAACTCTTACATCTGCATTAAATGCTACACTTTTAACATTTAATGGAAATGAAATGTCTCTATAGAATGACATGGGTAATGGTAGAGTAGAGACTGCATATCTTCCAGAGGGTTATGTACCAGTAGGAACTTGCGAGTTTGGTGATATTATTTATATAGTATCTTATAATCCAATTACTAACAAATCTTAGATAGGGTGTTTTCCTAGCCCAGAAAGGAATATAAGTAGCGAAGAAATAGGAGGAAAGAATCAAATATTATCAAATTCTGATTTTGTAGGTCAGGACGGAACCATAAAATCTAGTTCAGTTAAAAAGGTTATTTTTGATAATTCTCTAAATCCAGGAGATAAATATATAGTTTATAGCTCTGGATTATAGGATAATAGTAATAATATTACAGATTATGGAAATAGTGCGTATAGTTATGGAGATTGGCCGAAGTTATTAAGATTACATATAGTTGCCATAGAGGATTCTGGAAAGATTAATTATCTAGATTCCACAGTAAAATGGTATAATAATAATTACTTTATTCAGGATAACGGCTCTGCAAATAATACTCCTGAAATTGATATAGATAGCTATAGATCTACTATATCATCAGCATATAGTATATTCCAAAGTAAAGTGTCTGGAAGGCTTGCTATTTTAGCAGAGTTGGAGAAAATTTCTGGATTTAGCTGTACACACAACATATATGTAACAGACGAAAGCAACGGATAGAAAAACTACCATGTATATTTAAACATATCATGGGATTCATAGAATAATAATATAAACCCAAAAGGATTCGTTGTTACTAAATCCTCTTGGGCAAATAATTCTTCAGAGGCTAAATATCTAGTTTATGACCCCTCTTAGAAAAAAGGAGTAGAATCTACTATACAAATTCCTATTCAAGCAAACACATCACATATTCCGGCGGAATATGTTATAACTAGCAAATATGATTTAACTAACTGCTCTTCATATAAAAAATTCAAGGAGGAAATGAACTATAATGCCCAAGTTTCCTAGTATTTAGATTTGTATAAATAGTATTCTTAGGACTCTAATTATCTTCCTAGAAAGGCTACCTTAGCTATAGAAGATTCGTTACCGGTACTAGGCAAGTACTATATCAATGCATATACATATTCTGAAGAGAAGGGTTTTGGCTTTACTAAAAGTAATGGAGAGACATAGTATTTAAATGATATAAAGGATAAATATCTAATAGAGTTGGACGATGCTTTTGTTCATAATTACTTTTCTAGGGATGTTACTAAGCACTTCTTTGACATAAATCTAACTTCTTTCATATAGGAGGATAATACAAAATATTATAGTGATTTTTCTAATCTAGTATATTAGTATGAAGTTTGCCCAGCTATGCCTTATGGATATTTATAGGAGTATGCCGTTAATAACTCTATAGATTTTAATAAAGTAGGATCTGGATTAATAAACCTCTCAGAATGGAGATATTATAACGATGGAGATATCTCTACTCTGTCTTTCGGACTAGATGCATATCCAGAAGACAACAAAGGCATAAGTAAGGTAATTCTTAAATTTTTTGATAATAATGGAGCTACTGCTACCTTAAAATTATAGGACAAAAATTCTTATTCTGGGTCATTCACTGAAGTAATTACCCTTAATAGCGCTTCTAATAAAAATCTTAGTGGGATAGACTCTGATGGAACTGTTATAAAGCATAAAGGAAATGGTCCATATAAAATACCGTAGGATGGTACTTGGGATCAAGGTACCGATTAGGCAAACCTGTAGGAAATGTTAGATAATGGGATATTTATCTAGGATGAAAGTGGATACTATTATGAAAATGATTCCGGAATACTATATCCAAATTTGCTCTACTTAGTAGAAATATAGGTGTATTACCAGAGTAAAAATGCTATAGGAGAATATGACGACGATAATAATATTACCCCTATTACATTTACAAGGTGGTTTTGGACAAATGCTGTGTTTAATGATTATTACTTTAATACATAGGATTACAAAGATTTAAAAATAAATCTAGATTTTTCTATACAATCTGCATTTTAGGAGATAGGAAATTAGTTCTAGCAAGAATATAAAAAGTTAGAAAACAATGTAAAAAATGAGAATGCCCAAGATGTACACATTTCATTATCTGCGTTAGGGTATAATAAATATGAAGTATCGTCTAAAGACGAGGGGGAACCAAATCTTAGAATGGCATTAGTTCCTTCAATAGAAGAGGATTATAATACTTTTACATTTACAGATTAGGCTGCAGAGAATCTCATGTATCATGTAAGAGAGGGGAAGACTTGGGTATCAGCATCCGATCCTGGATAGATATCTTCCGATAATTCCTCATATATACCTTATTCTGGCAAAATAGCTCCTAACCCAGTTACTGATGGACTTACCTCATTAGTTATTCCTTAGGAATTGCCGTACCCTGACAACAATAATACCTAGGATTATGAAAGTTGGATAGAGTCCCTAAAGGATGGATTTAATTTACATATAATCCCTAATAGTAGAGTTACTTATTTTGGTTTAGATAGTGATACTGATGGAAGTTTTACTGAATATGTAGATTTTGAAGGAACAACTTAGTCAACGGATGGATTCAAGCACTATACTGTTAGAGCTTCTGATACTTATAGTACAGAAAATACAGAATCAGGAGACTTTGGGATAAATATGTCTTTAATTGGATAGTTTTACAGTAAAATTACTGCTAATACTACTAAGCAGGCTTAGGTAGCCGCAACAGTATATAAACCACTTATACAGTCTACAGAAGACTTAGATAAATATAACATTGGAGTATCTAATATAGAATCTAGTAAAGTATTTGTATTCAAAAAGGTAATGAATCTAGGTAGTTAGGAGCGCAATGCTCACTTCTCATGTACAGCTGGGGATACTAGTCTAACCAGTGGAACTATCTAGGGTAGCGGAGGTCTAAGTGTTGGCGTTGATAAAGGAGATAAATATTATGGGGATTTAAGCACTCTTGTAGAGAGTACTGGGGCAGACGTTGGAATATTTTCTATGATATCAGCTCATGCCGTGACATCCCATCATAATGATGACTTATCTAATCTTATGAAGTTGCATAATGGTTCCAGTGATGAGGTAATTTATAGCATCTGGAGGGAAACATGGGGAACTACTAATGGATCGAAAGATAGAGATCTCCAAAGGAGTACCAAGGATGCATGGGCCTATGAAGATGCACAATGGAGGATGAACAGATCAGATAGTGGTGCAGATTAGCTAATGATAAGAAAAGCCAAAGGTACCTATTTGATTCCTAATGTATTTTGGAGACCATATCCTGTAGGAGGATTAACTACCTAGAGATTTGGAAGATTATATGGTAATAGTAGTGAACCAACGTAGGTATGTGGGTTTACCAGTATGGCATAGCTTGTTACAAGTACCTTAGCATAGACTTACTATAGAGCTAATTCTACTAAGTCAATAGACAAAACTATAGTATCAGACATTATAACAAATAATGATTATTCAGAGATATGGAAGAAAGACTTTGTGATTAGTATATAGGTTACTCCAAAAAATAACAACGAAATTGATGCTAGTTTTGTACGTAGAATGTTTAATATATCAAGAGTTAACTTTTAGGAATATGTAGAAGAATTACAGCAGAATTATAATAAGTCAAGGGAGCTAATATATGGGATAGGCGATGCTAATATAACTATAGAAACCAATTTCGACAAGTAGGTAACATTAGTACAGTTTTAGCACACATTATAGTACAATATAAGCGAATTAAATGCACTATATAATGCTCCTACATTACAACAAATGGTTAGTATAGAACCAGATATAACTGGGATTTTTTAGGGTAAATTAGTGTCGGGAGCTAATTATTAGGGGAGAATGTTTCTAGATTTAGAAACAAAACAATTGCAGCCTCACTCATTTGGGATAGCTGTTCATAGGTTAATAACTAACGAAGAAGGTAATTATAGTTGGAGTCCTTAGAATGGTTATAATTCTCAATTTATAAAACTTAGCAGTACTAACAGCTTAAATGTTCTGTTTCTCAATGCTATCTCAAATTTACTAACTATAAGCAATGAAACTGCCTATGCTAAAGATACAAGTTATGGCTATAATATATATAAAGCTTGTCCATCATCAGATGATTGGCATGAAGCTATCTTCATGGGATTTAATAGACAAACCTAGATTTCTAAATATTTTGCAGTATAATGGAAAATTATTCTTGGACTCCGGTTATTAACGGAGTTGTAAACTTAGAAGTATTAACTTAGTCTCTTCCAACAAAAGGAAAACTAGTATACGAATATAACCCATTTAGAAATTACAGATTATCTGAAAATAAGTATTGGTATAAAGAAAATTATTATTCATTAAGTGAATTGAATGAATAGTTTAATATCTTTCCTAATCAAAATGACAAAACTAAATGGGAGGGGGTTCCTTAGACAGAAACCGATCCTGTCCTTTATGAGAAAGGACAGTTAGTAGATTTTATAACTGATGAGTTAAAACTATCGTTGGATAATCCAGTACACATAATTCCCTAGTATAGTTACGATGGGTCTGTGAACTTGATAATAAACGATGGGATAAACATTCCTAGATTAATTAATAGTAGATTTAGTGCTACTGGAAAAAATACATATGAGATAGTAGATAGAAAGGGAAACAATGATACTAATATATATGACTAGGGGGAGTAGTTTGACATAGATACTTCTCTATACAAAAGAGTAACTAAGATTCCAGAAGTCTAGTTTAGTGGAATATCTTCTGGAGGTAATATGCCAATAGGAAACTATCATTTCTATTTTAAGCTAGCTGATGCTGATGGGAATGAGACTGATTTTGTTGGAGAATCTGGTTTGGTCAGTGTATTCGTAGGATTTAATGACCCTCATAGTATTCATACTGGGACTAAGAATGAGAATAGTTTTAAGTGTGTTTCTTTCTAGCTTTCCAATATAGATTCAGCTTACGACAACGTTTATGTGTATTATTCTAGGTATACAGCAGAAGGGGATGAGAATTTCTAGATCGAGTATAAGAAGATCCAAAAGAAATTTCTTGTAAACAATACTGGATATTGCAACATAATAGTAACTGGTTATGAAGAAGTATAGACTATTGATTCCTCAGACATTAATTTGTCATATAACATAGTAGATGGTGTTACTACTTCTGCTACTTGTTAGAATATGCTATTTTTGGCTAATGTTCATAAACCAGAGATTCCTTATAACGAGTTAGCTGACTTATCCTTAAGATTTCTTCCTTATCTGAAACAGGAAAAATACTCATTGCAGATAGATTAGAATTATAATATTTCTTCCTCTAATTTGGGATATTACGACCCCAAGTTTATTTATGATAAAACTGGCTACTGGAATAAGGAAATATATCGTTTTGGAATAGTATATATACTACCAAATGGAGAACTTACTCCAGTATTTAATATAAGAGGGGGAGATTTAATAGGAGAGTATAATGAAAATTCTCCTTAGTACACACATATTCCTGTATATTACGAGGGACAGAGAATTCCTATTAATTATAACAATGAAAGTTTTTTACTTATTTAGGACGGAGAAGCCTAGAAGAATGGTACATCTAGGTATAGTTTAAATGAGGATGCGATATTAGAAAATGTGAAGGGGGTACTTAGGTTTGACCCCACCTCAGACTCTGATATTATATACGGAGTAGATATAAGAGCTGACGAAGAGGTAATAGAAGAATTAAAGAAATATGTAAAAGGATATTTTTTTGTTAGACAGACTAGAATACCGACTATATTAGCCTAGGGTATTACTATTGGAATAGACAAAGAGTCCAAAACTCCATGTCTTCCTACAGTCGGAGGAGTTATAAGTGATTTGCCTAATCTAGACAAGACTTATGTAGAAACGAAAGATATATCTGATGTAAACTATATATCAGAGGGATTTTTGTCTAGATTTAGTTATACACTAAAAGCGAAATCTTCTTTCTTGGGATTTTTAAGTACTTTGTTGTCAGCAATAGCTTTCATAGCTTCATTTATACCTGGAGTTGGATAGATTACATCATTGTGTCTAAATGCTACTAACTTTTTAGTATCTAGTATATCCTAGGGATCGTTTAAAACGGCTGCATTTTTAGCAACATTAGCTAGCGCTGTTCCAGTAGCGGGAACTCACGCCGGGAAGATAGCTGCAAAGATGAGTATTACTGCCGAGAAGTTAGGAAGTTTGACCAGTACTGCCTCTAAATTATAGAAGGTTACATTAGTCGTAGAAAAGGGGTCTAAAGTAATTACTCCTACAGCAGCTATAATTGCTAAATCTACTAATACTATAGATACCATAGAATCTAGTACTGATTATATTAGTACAGTTATTAGTCAAAACAAGGGAGCTTCTTATAGTGGAAGAAATACTACGGTACCTAAAGGCTACAAAAGAGTAGAAAATAGTGAAAGTAGGACTTTATCGGAGAACTTCCTAGATAGAATCATAATTAAAGATCCTTAGAGTGTTAAAGTTTAGGGCATTATATGTCCAGACTACGAAGTCAATCAAGACTATTATAATCAAATTTTCACAGGAAACAAACATACCATTAGATACTCTCAAAATTAGGGAGTCAATAATGTCAACGCTTCTAATATGACATATAGTTCTAACTATTTTACTAATTCGGATAGACATTTCTATCATCCTGCCTACTACGATTCTAATATATAGAAAAGTGATGTAGCTAAGATTATAGGAGTTCCGGATAATGTTAAGGTTGTAGGAATAGAAGATAGTATGTATAGAAGTAGAGCTGGGGGGGCCGAAGAGTCGTGGAGATATGAATTTGTTGGAAAAAAATACGAAGATTCTACTGAAAAGAAAGAGAATACTGATATAATTAGAGGATCTTTCGGACCATACTTAGCTACAAATTCTAACAAATTAGACCCAGCTACGATAGTAGATATTATGATCCCAGACTATTCTGAAGCTAATATTCAAAAGTATTTCTAGGTTAGAATGGATGACACCTCTACATTTTCTGCAATCAGTGAGAGAATAGATATTTTGAATCAAGATAAGTATCTAGCAGATGCTAACAGTAATAAGTTAGTTGTAGATCGGTCTAAAGGATTTCGCTACGAATTGTATAGAGGGGATTGTTATATTTGTTAGTTTACTCATAGAGTAAATAGAAACTTCAATGACCCATCCTCTCCATATAATGATGATATAGTAGATAAAAATTCTTGGAGAGACAATTATGATCCTGATAATACCGAAAAATATGAATAGATAAATCTTGGAGACGTTAATGCTGTTCCACTAGGAATGTGGGTTACCTTTAGACTACGTTCTTCTAAAAATCTTAATATAAGAACCTTAGATGCATCAAGTATAGATGAGAACGCTATGGTAGGACACCCTAGAGGATATTATCCATACAATGACTTAACAGTAGAAGGAACCTATAAACATCCAGAGTCCCAGATATACAACAAGGGATTTAGTAAATCCTTAAGTGAACGGTGGAATTTCGAACTTCCTGACGTCCCATATATTAAGAATTGGTTTGGTACTCGCATTATGTATTCCGACATTCATGTTAATGATGCATACAAGAATGGATTTAGAGTATTCTAGGGAACTCATTATAGAGACTATACTCGCGAGTACGGAGAAATAGTTAAATTAATATCACTTGAATCGAATCTTCTTTGTGTATTTGAGCATGGAGTTGCTTTGATACCAGTTAATGAAAGAGCTGTTGCAGGTGAGGGTGCAGGTGGAAATGTCTATATAAACACCTCTAACGTGCTTCCAGAGAACCCAAAAATTATCTCTGATATGTTCGGTAGTCAGTGGCCCGAAAGTGTCTTAAAAGTCCCAGGAAAGACTGGAGATTCTGCATAGTATGTTTATGGAGTTGATACTGTCGCTAAGAAGATTTGGCGTACTGATGGCAATACACTTACCTGTATTTCTGATTTTAGAGTGCAAGAATTTCTAAACAAGAACATTACTCTTGGGGAAAGAGAGCTTACTCCTAAGATAGGTATTAGAAATGTGAAGACTGTATATAATGCCTTTAAACGAGATGTACTGTTTACATTTTATGACAATACTTATGGTTTTGAGGAAAAGGTTTGGAATCTGTGCTGGAATGAGTTACTCCAAAAATTCATCACTTTCTATAGTTGGGTTCCCAGCTACATGGAGAATATAAACAATATTCCATTCTCGTTTAATAGAGATACTTCTAAGTGGGTAGCCAAACTGGGTACTAGTCATACAGAAAGCTCATTTGCTGATGGTGTTACATTATCTAATGTAATCATTGAAAACTCTGAAGATGAAAAAGGAGAAGTAGTAACTAATTTCAGAGTACCAGTTTCTTATATTAATAAATAGGGAGAATGGGTAACGAAGAATTATGTTATAGGAGAAGATAGCAGAAAGAAATTTATTGGCGCTCTTTCTTTAAGTAATCGAACTCTTCCAGATTCTTAGCTACATTATTAGATTTCATACTCTCTCCAGAGGGACTAGTATGGAAACTATAAGAAATTTGATATAGTTCCAATGGATTGTGGAGACACTGAAGGAGGAATTATTCTTCCAGATGACGCTATGTTTGCAGGAGCATTTATGCCTTTATATTGTTTGAAATTTAAAGAAGGAGGAGATGAATATAGCCCTATCTATTACAGAGAAGGAGTAGAACCAGTATAGGTTTCCGATGGTTATGGAGATACATTCTATACTTATGAATCTATATATACTCCAGACTCATTATTGTCTGAATTATACTATAGAAATAGTGCAGGTAACTCATATGCAGATTACGATGTACATAAACTAAGTCCTAAGAATATTTCTACTTCTATAACCTATTCTCCTGGTCCTTGGTTTAAGGATATAGAGACAATGAATAAGATTATATCTGAGTATAGTCCAGAAACTCCGGTAGGCAATTCACAGGGTCGCGATGCAGATGGGAATCCTTTAGGAGAACTATTCTATTGTACTACTGTAGGAGAGATTGCTTCCTTAGTATGGTACTAGACTATAAACGGTGAAAAAAAGGCTATAGTTCATGGTATTCCTTTAGATTGGCATTGGGTATTAGAAGAACCTAGCACTGATATATCTAAAAATAAGGTTTATTCAAATCTTCCAATATTTAAGGATATAACTGGGAAGCGTCCTACTCTGCCAAGGGAAGAAATGATTAATCCAGATAAATTAGTTACACTACTTAATATTAAGGCAACAATATCAATTGTTGATTCTGATAATTAGAGTAAACTA
>ENA-OYXG01000005-OYXG01000005.1-human-gut-metagenome-genome-assembly--contig:-NODE-5-length-88679-cov-23.143279_pt1 | contig 88679 bp, 160 predicted proteins | sample MGYA00244216_ERZ653419 | MGnify/ENA primary metagenome ERZ653419 (study PRJEB26926, sample SAMN06164917) | human gut metagenome | biome: ENVO:00009003; feature: ENVO:2100002; material: ENVO:00002003... | reverse complement strand
CTCTATTCGTCGGCAGCGTCAGATGTGTATAAGAGACAGATAACCACCTTAATGAAAATGGAGAAAATTTATTTATAGTTAGTGGAAGTGTTATTAGTCCTAATCTATACGACCCTCCTAAGTTCAAATCTTTAAAAGATGCTAAATTAGCCGTAGAGGGATTTAACAGGTCTGCAAATATAAGTAGACAAACTAAAGTAGAATTGAAACAAATGATTGGAAGCTCTAATGGTAAGAGATACGTCCATTTGGAATTTTCTACAAATCCAGGATAGACTATTAGTTCTATAGCATATCCTATTAATCCTAAAACTAAACTTTTTGCTTAGGAACACAATTTAATTACTACCAAAAAATCTTCCGAGATATAGTCTTTCTACAAATCTAAGGGAATAGACATTTCTGCTTTAGACCTTCCGGAGAAAATTGGAACATTTCTATACGCAATGACAGAAAATGGATATTCTATGAATGCTATACAAAATAAACCTCTTGAAGAGGCAGATATGGAAAATATCAAGAAGATTATATTCGACATAAATAATGCTCCAGTAAAACAGTATCTAGTAGAGAGAAGTAATAAGAATTCTGATGGTAACTACACAGCCTATATAAAATCCTTAACAGATTCTGGAATTACTATTAATTCTACTGGGGTAGATGTAGCTGGGAATCCTCCTACATAGAGTCTAACCAGCACGTTATTTAATCTAAAAGATACTCTAGAAAATACCTTATTCAAGGATACTCCAATTAAAATTGTTATTACTGATAACGACTAGCTTACTTAGCTCCAAGATCCTGATGGAAATAGGATATTTCCTAATGGTACTAACGATGTTAGGGCTTTTATTTATAATAATAATTTATACATAAACTAGAGCAATGCAAATGTTAATGACTTACTTCACGAAACCTTTCACATAGTATTGGGAGCTATCAAGGCTTAGGATATGAATGAGGGAACCAAAAACTATGAAAGCATTTTGAATTTCTATGACAAAAAAGTATCTTAGATGACTAAGAATAGAGTTAATGATCTCTATAAAAACTTAGCACAAATAGATAGAGTAGAAGAAGGTGTTGTAAGATACCTGGCTAGATAGGTTGAGAATGGTGATGTTTTTTACTATAACGATAAAACGGATTAGGCACTAGAATTATTTAGATAGCAATTTCTAAATATAAAACAAAATATTAGAAAAAATATTAAACTTGATTTAGATAGCGATTTAGGCTTCTAGTCCAGTGTAAATGCTTTGGTGTCTTCGTAGATAGGTTAGATGTAGAAAAACCGTATTATTTCCAACCTAATAGAAAAAGGAATAGAAAAAGGTTTAATATTAGAAAATTGTAAATGAAAGAATGTAATTACACATTAGTTGGTAAAAGATAGTACAACCACTCTTATGATGAGTTAATCAAAATACTGAAGAAGAGTCCGTAGTTAGCCTACGACATCTTATATTCGAAAGATTATAATCGTTAGACAAGGGTGGTTGATAGACTATCTGAATTAAAAGAGTCTGGAAAAAGAAAATTTAAAAAAGAGTTCTCTGATAGGGTAGATGTTATAAATGGATGTGCAGAAGTTAATACTTCTGGATATACAACGTAGTCATTTATTGATTCTGGTTTATACACAGACCAATCTGGGAACCGAATAATGCCAGTCTTGCAAATAGATGATTATATAGAAAGAATGCAAGCTTTATATGAGTCCAAAGGATTATCTAAAGACGAGATTAAACAACATATTTCTGTCCTAAAGAATAGTTGGAAAAGAATAGCAGAGGATGGTAGAGATTTTCATAAAATTATTCTAAAATAGGGAAAAGATACTTCCTATTCATAGACGGAAGATAATACTAAAGGGACATCATTTGAACATCTTAGTGATGTGATTTATGATAAAGCCTATAATGATATATTCAGCTAGGTATATCTAGGAAACGGAAGAGAGTCTAGAGAACTAGGAGATGATTCTTCTCCAGTAATTCTAAAAAATATAAATCTATCTGCCAAATTGATAGGTAGAGATGATACTATTACCGGACATATTGATTATATAGTAGTTAAACCTAATGGTTCCGTAGAAGTATTTAATATTAAAAGTTCGCACGAGTCTCCTGCATTCTGGGATTAGGCTAAGAAAGAAAAATATAGAAATGAGTTTGCTTTGCTATCTAGGATATTACAATATAATGGAATCAATGCCAATGATATTAGATTTAATATTATTCCAGTAACTTTTAAATATGACGACTAGTTTCAAAACATAAATAATATTGTTGTAAACAGAGCAGAATGCTACAGTCATAATAAGGGAGCATTTGTTATGCAAGAATCTATGAAACTAGCTCAGAGATTTATAGCTTCTAATGCTGAAACCATAACTATTAATGACTCTTCTGTAGATACTGTAAATAAACAGTTAAGTGCGGTATTTCCTAAGAGAGATATTAAGGCTGATGGTATTACCTCTACTATAGAAGAATATATTGATAAGAATTGGTCTTATTGGGTACAGGGTGAATAGCCTGATACAGGTTGGAACTTGTCTATAGATGGCACAGTCTATCACGTAAAAAGTTCGGAAGTTAGAAGTAGAAACAAAGAAGCTGTTGAAATAATAAGGCAGAATTAGGATAAGCTGTTGGGCGTTGATAGTGGGAAACTAAGCGCTAGAGGTATAGTAAACTAGATAGGGGAGTTTAGAAGATTTGGTTTTCCTAAGTTTGGAAACGACTATCTAGATAGATTATTCTTGCCTTATTTTGAAAAATCAGTAGTCAATGTAAACGGAAAGGATAAATATAATTATCTATGGCAGGTAGTTAAGAATGATACCCTAGATAATTGTAATATTATTATGTTTAAAAATTCTCTAACTGGGTAGGCAAACTTTATTACCCTCTCTGGATTAAATCTTGATTAGGTGCATTCCTTTGATGGAAGGACCAATATTTTGGGATTTCATCTTAATGACTTGCAAGGTATGGATAATCAGGGGAGGTAGTTAATGAAAGCTACATATGGCAACATAGAAACAATGAGAACTATGTTCCTAATAAATGAAATTATACCTCAACTTGGAGACGATGTCAAACTAGGAGATTTAACTATTATAGGAGGCTTAGGCGGAACTATACAAAGCTAGCAATACCCTATACAACTAGTAGTTTCTAACTTTGTTAAAGCTTAGGAAGTTCTTAATAAAAAGGACCCAAATCTTAATATAGGTAATAATTTTTCTACGATAGAGCATATATCTCCAGTATCATTACTAATTAATGAATTTTGGGATATATTACATGAGTCTCCTAATCTAGGAAATACTGATTTCGAATCATTAAAAGAATTAATATCAGGCTCAGACGTAGATGGATTACAACACCTTATAAATGGAACAGCAGTCGATTCTTTAGCCTCTGCAGAGTCTACTGACGTATAGATATAGAGATTAGAGGAATTGATTAAGAAACTAAATATTATCTTATCTCAGCAGTAGATATCCCTATCTCCAAATACTATCATAAATTATGCTACTGGGCAGGATAAACTAGCCGACTCAGAAAGAAATGAACTAGTAACCAGTTGCTGCAAATTGCTGTTAAATGCTTCAATAACATTAGATAGACTATCAGGAATAATAAGAATTTCTGAGAAGGACTTGTCTGAAACTGAGCGACTCTTTACAAGACCCTAGAATATATCTAATAGCTAGGTAAGAATAATTAGTAAGCTTCTGCAGGACGCTATCCATAGTATCTCTAATAAATTAGAACCTTAGGTTTCCGATTTTAATCTGGCCTGCTTAGAATATTATGAAGCCAAAGGATATAGCAAAGCTAGAAATGCCATAATAGGTGATTAGTCTAGAGTATTCAAACATCTTTACTAGCAAATAGACGATGAATTATTCTTTAAAAACCCTTACGATCCAGCATCAGACTTGGATGCTGATGATAGGAAGTTCTTGAAAAAAGCCTTATTTGAAATAAACAAGATTAGATTCAAGGATAATAACTTCCCATATAAGTCTGAAAATGATCCAGCCCTAAGGTCTTTCATTAAAAGTACTCCTGGATATCTCTGGGTTCCTCTAGAAAAGGCATCTTCGTCTACTAGATGGAGTAATCCTGGAAAATATTTTGATGATTTCAAAAGAAGAGTTCAGGGATATTGTAAAAATCCTACTCTATTCTTTAAGGAAATGTATGAAGATATACTAAGCGAAGAGGACGAAGAAAAAATAAATAGCGACATAGAAAATATGTAGGCTTATAATAGGTTTAGAATAGCAGAACCTACATTATCTGGATAGCCTCGCAAAGGAAGACAACGTTTATTTGAAATGTACGGTAAAGACTATTTCGAGACTAACCTATAGAACTTGGTCATTGACTACTCCTACAAGAACCTATAGGAGGAGGAAATGAATAGAATGCTTACAAGAGCTAAAGGTATCTTATTATAGTTGAAGCTTACTGGGGTAAGAGAAAATGACCCAGACAAGTTTGCTAAGACTATTAAGCACATAGACGACTATCTAAAAACTGCAGTCTTTAATAGAAGTATAATGGAAGAAAGCTCCAAAAGAATCATAGCTAGACTACAGCCGTTGAGAAAGGCAGTGTCCACTGCATACATTGCAGCCAGTCCAATCGCAGCTATTCGAGATACCTTTGGTGGTTTCCTATCCAATGTAGTTAGAAGTATGACTAAATATAGAACAGACATAGATGCTAAAGATGTAATGTGGGCATATTAGTTTGTTTTGAGACAGGGAGTTCATTCTGCTATGACTATAGATTTATTAGATAAATTAAATAGTAAATATTTAATATCTAATATCAATATAGAACAATAGCAGGAAGGATATAAGACAAATAGGGGAGGTATCACAAATGCCGGTAACTGGGCGTATGCTACCCTTAGAAAGCCAGACTTTCTGAACAGAATGGTCTTATTTATGGGTAAGTTAAAACATGATAATTCCCATAGAGCCTATTCTATAGTGGATGGTAAATTAGTATATAATTGGAGGATGGATGGCAGATTTGATTTACTAGCTTCTAACGATAAAAGTAATATGGAAGCCTATAACAAATAGAAAGCTTTATACTTAAGCTAGATTATGAAGTTCAATGAGGAAAATCCAGGAGCTAATCTACCAGTAAGTTTAGATACTAATTTGCCAGACGGATACACATAGAGTCAAATCGATGAAATCAAGAATTTGGGAGATACTATTTACGGTTCTTATAATAGAAGTACAAAAGCTATGTATGAGAACTTAGCTTTAGGTTCTTAGTTCGGTGTATTCTCTACCTGGATGAATGGTATTTATGACGTATATCTGGGAAAAAGAAGAGAATCTTCTTATGAGACTTAGTAGGTTTAGAAAGAAGATGAAAATGGAAATAAACTCTGGATAGATGATAATGGTAACATTACTACTGAAGATACTGGAGTTCCGTATTTAACTGACATTCCTCTGATAGTATAGGGAGTATGGAGGACATTACACGATACTATGTCTGAACTCTATCACGGTAGAGGGTGGGAAGGTATAAAAGAGAATATTATAAACAGCCCTATGCAAATGAGAAACTGGAAAAGAATAGGTTCTGACCTTCTTGTAGCATTGTTGCTGTACTGGCTTTTTGATGAAGTAGTAAGTCCAGCATACAAAGAACATAAGAAGAAAGGAGATGGAAAGGATATTCTAACTAATGCTGCTATAGAGTTATTGTATAAAGGTAGTTCTAGTAGTTTTGAGGAATTTAAAGGACCTCTTCCTATTTTGGATTATCTAATGAATAACACAAGTCCTGCCTCAGTTAAATGGGGAGTAAAAGTATACAACGATATAGGAGGATTTCTATTTGGAGATACTACATTTGGAGAATTAGTTACCAAATCTCAAGCATTACCACGATCTCTACAAGACACTTATAAAATGTATAAAAGAGATACTATAAATGGTATTGGAGAGGAATAAAAAAAATAAAGGGGAACCTAGACATAAGTCTAAGCTCCCCTTTATTATTTACCAACCACTGTAATCAGTAATATCTTCTTTCTCATTACATACGTTGCACTGTGCTGTCTTAGTTACTCCTATAGCGGAATTTCTAAAACTCATCGAACATCCTTTTGGATTATTATGAATTTTGTAATGACTGTCGGAGAATTTTTGATAAGCCTCTGTTTCTTTCTTATTTAAACTGTAAGTTACAATTGGTACTTGTGGTTTAACTATAAGGTTATCAGAGCTGGAAATATAGAATCCTCCAGTAGTTATCCCACTGGTGCCTACTTTAATTACTGCCTTTTTATCTTCCTCGATCTGTCTAATTCTCTCCTTGCAAATATGGATAATTTTTTCATAGTCCATTATTCTAGAATCTTCCTTAGACTTTCCTGGTTCTTCCTTTGTTCTAAGAATACGTTTTACTATATCAGCATCCCACGGATTCAAGTCATATTCTCTCCAAATATCCCATGGTTGTATTTTGTGCTTACTATAATCTGAATTTCCTACGTTATATTCCCTAATGTCTTTATTCGTCTCCATCAACAATTTCTATTTCGTATTCAAGTTCCATAGAATCTTTCAAAGTGTTTAAATCATCTACAAATATAATTACATCTCCAGAATCTACAAAATCTCTCAAAACTTCTACGAAATCAAATTCGTCAAGTTCATCATCACACTCTTTAGCGTATGCTACTCCAGTTCTGCTTAATAATACTCTATACATATCATTTTCCGTTTATAATTGATAAAATAGTTCCCAAAGAAACAGCACCTACTGTACGCTGTACTTCATTATCATGCTCATCATAGTAGATTAAAACTGGAACATTTCTAATTCCTAAGTCATTAGCTAAGTCTTCTTCCTCGTCTACGTCATGCTTAATTATCTCTATTCCAGATAACTGTTCTAGAGTTCTATCTAATACTTTACATGGTCCACACCATGATGCTCCAAATTTCTCGATTCTTGCAATCATACTTTACGCTTTATTATATTTTTCCATATCTGTACTTAATATTACTAATCTGTCAGCTAAAAGCGAGGCTACCTGTCTCCTAACCTCCTCTGTAGTCCAGTACCTCATTTGAGTTAATATGTGATTTCTGACAAATCTATCCATATCAAAATCATCAAATGTTTTCTGGAGCATAAGCTCGGCTTGAGACTTAACAGCCTCTTTAAGCCAAGCTCTTATATCGTCTTTAGTGATGCCCAATTCATTATGCATGTAATTTTTGAACATCATCCATTTATCATTCTTTTCGGACATTAGATATGAAAGTCAATTACAGTTATAAATGTATCCTCTGACACTGTGTCTAGATAATCTTTAAACTCATTAATCCAGTCATTTTCATCCTTCTCGTTAGTAGTAATAGCCCACCAACCCATAGAAGCTGACTCATGCCAATCTCCTAACTCGGTTACAAAACAGAATGGAACTCTGTCCTTCTCAAACATAGCATCCCAGTCTATATCCTTCTTTTGTGCACAGATTTCTGTTAAAGGCTCTCCATCCTGCCCTTGCTCCTTAAGTAAGAGCCAGAATCCCCAACGACCTCCTTCACAATACCAATCCCACTTCGAGTCAGGATTATATGTAGATAAGAGATTTTCCTCGTTGTCCATTTCATAACCCCATTTCTTAGCTTCTTCCCAGGCTTCCTCATAGGAAATAGTAAGCCCTTTATCCAGAGTTTCATTTGCTTGCTTTAATTGACCTCTCTCCCAGTCTGTAGCAGGATTCTTATATTTTTCTACTACCTCAACAGCATACTCATAATTAGCAGCATGTATTTCCTTAACCTTATCTACCGCTTCATCTTTCGTATATCTAACATATTGTTCTACCTCCATACTTTCGTTATAGGGTTCTAATAATTCTTCAATATTACTACCGAATACTAATCCTACAAAATGGCTCATACTATATATTTTTTAACAATTTCAGAAATCATCTTACCGTCTGCTTGAGGAAATTCTGATTTCAAATATTTAATCGCATTTCCCATTTCTTTCTTTGGAATTTGGAAACTAACCATATCTATTGAATTTTCTTCATTATAGAAATCTTCAATAAAGCCTTTTCCCTCACACCATATTTGTAATGCAGAATGTATGTCTGGCTCATTTACAGGCTCAGGAAGCAACTTTTTTAGTACTTCCAATTCATCCCTATATTCAGTTGCCAAGTCCTCTCTACCAGCCTCTATAAAGCTAGAAATACTGTCCTCTAATTTCTTACACATTTTAGAAATAAGCTGTATCTCAGCTGCTTCATCATAAGGTTTAGCATTTTTAGCAGTTTGTAGAATCTGAATTTCTGCCTTCAGATTCTTATATGCACGAAGTTCTACTTGATTTTTAGACTTCATTGCTTTAGCTATGTGTTCGTTTATGTTTATCATTTTAGTTTGTTTAACCCTTCTTCCAAAACTTCATCTAACCACGTACCTCCATTGTAGAATTGCGCAACGTATTCGTAAGTTCCATCTCCATTACTTCTAATGTTAACTAAATAGGAACTATCTTCATATTTAGTATCATTGCACCTATATAACTCACCATTAAGTATCTTATAGGTATCATCTGTATCCATTAGAGTTGTAGCATACGTATCTTCTTCATATGCTATCTCGTAACCATGTTTCTTGCAAAGGTGCTCACAGTATTCTTCTACTGTAAGCCCTTTTGTATCAACTTTAGTTAGAGTTCCTGTATGTAGTTCTGTATAACTCATTCCCAACTAATTGATATTCCTCCTGCAGGGTATAACTTGACTTTATACCCATTACTAGTAAGTTCTCCTATTACTTTATCTCTAAAAGGATACATAAAGTCAGTTCTCAAAACTGTGTTGAAATACCCAGATTTGGTAGCTTCAATAATTCTATCTTCTACGTGCTTAAGTACCTCTAGATAGTGCTTCTCTTTCAACAACTCCTTAGCTTCTTTAGCCTTAAAGGCCTTGTTATTAGCAGTTTTTGCTGTTATCATTTTATTAATTATTTAGTAGTTATAACTCCAAAGTATAATTGGAGATCCAATCTCCACATTCCTCACAATGCCCAAGGTCTCTATATTCTCCCTGAGATTCAATAAGGGTCGTCCATATGTCTTGAAGAACCGCAAAATCTATCTCCCTATCTAGCATAGCTTGTATAGATACTTTTATTTCCTCAGAGGTCATATCTGCGGTTTCTTTTCCATCAACGGTAAGGGACGTACAAATACATCCATCAGTATATTCTAGTTTCATATTAAATATTCTTATTGTTTGTTAATACTTCATCAATATCTTCGCTATAATATCAATATTCATTGTTATTTGCTCGTGGACGTCTATCTTATATTCGGATTCCCCAGAGCAATCCTTCAATACTATTTCGTATTCATGCCTAGCCCACCATCGATTCCTGCTATGCCTCTCGATAAAAATTTTTAAATCTTCAACATTTACTGGCTTATTCTTTTCCTTATTATAACAATCTGTTAAATAAGGAATTACATTATAATATTTGAATACTTTAAGATTTACGTCCCAAATTATTACGTTAAACTTTTTCATTTCTTTCTACTTCTAAAGCTTTAACTAAATATTTAATTGCTTCTAGCTGTCCATATGTTAAAGATATCAGCTTATCATTTAAGCTAATATCCCAACCTTCTCCATTTGCCCACTCTGTCACCTCTATAAAGTCTGAATCCTTTGCTAAGTGGTCATATTTCTTTAAGCTGTCATTCACAGCTTTTCTTTCATAAAGTTCCATTACTTATTAGATGCTTCGAATTTAGTTTTCTGAAATGCTATCTTAGATTTAACCTCCCTATAGGATATAGGAGCATAGTCATTGTTATCCACTCCTACATCATATTGAGTAGGAAACAATGATTCAAGTCTGGAAATGTCCAGTCCTTCGGCGTTCGGACCTGAGTGAACATGTCCGAATAGTTGCCATACTCCTCTATAGGAACCTCCATAACATAAAAATGGGTAATGATTTAAATATATAGGATTTCCCTCGATTTCTATCTGAAGTTGAGGGACTACCATATCAAAACTAGACATGTAACCCTGTCTAAGGTTCTTCCTGTCATGGTTGCCTATAATAAGGTTTATATGACCGTTTAGACGAGGGATGATACTTTTCCATACACTACTTCCACCAAAGGCAAAATCTCCCAAATGGAAGACTGTATCATCCTCAGATACTACTTGATTCCAATTTTCTATTAAGGCTTCGTCCATTTCTTCTACATTCTTGAAAGGACGATTACAAAACCTAATTATATTGGCATGTCCAAAATGGGTGTCAGAGGTGAAAAATGTATGTTCTGGGTCAAATTTATATTTCTTTTCACTCATATAATTACGAAATTAAGTCTTTAAGTTTAGATATATACTTACTGTTATCATCAGCAACCTGCTGATTAAACTCAATTTGAGTTTGAGTAGAAGCAATCTCGTTTTGCTTAACCTTTATATCTTCAGCAATAGCTGAGTTTAAAGCTATAGCTTGGTCATAGGATGTTCTAAAGACGTTCTTTACTTCTGCCAATTGTTCTGCAAATGATTTTACTTTCTTGCTACCAAAAATATTTGAAAAATTCATAATGTTTTATTTATTTAAAATTAGTTATTACTTCCCATTCGTAAAAGCTTGAATCTATTTCAGAATAGTCTTTCTTTGGATTAATTGCATAAATATCCTTTAGTTGTTCTGTTATATTGTGTATCATTTCTGCATAATCCCTTTGCCGTTTTATTTTGGCGGCCTTACGAGTCCACTTAGAGTTTCTTCCTATAGTATATACAGCTCCATATCTTATAAGCCTTCCACATACCCTTGGATGTAGGAAAGCATACTTAAGAGCTTTCTTTATTTTTCTAGGTATCCTTTTATTCTCCATGATACGTAAAGCCATAGGCTGCACCCTCTAGATCCCATAGAATCTCTTCTTCTAAGTTTCTAGCTCTCCACGTCAAGTCTGGAAGAAAATATTTTGCTATAGCAAAGTATATATCTACAAACTCATCTTCCGCACATTCAAACTCATAACATCCAGCCGGTGTGCCATATTCAGAATCAGATTCTATTACATATTCCTTGTCTATTATTTCTAGTTCTAACAACTTTTTAGTAAACTTTTCTGGTATCCACGGGTCTGGCTGAAATTCTACTCCAACTTCCTTAACGAAATCAAAACCCAAGAGTTCAGTAGTTTTCTTATAAGCCTCAGATATTTCATCTACTGAATGATTAGCAACTATATGATACTCTGTTGTACAAGCGTGACCATCTCCACTAGGATCTCCTATTACGAATCCAATATTATATTCCATAATTAACAATTTCCATATTCCGTTTCTTTGTAAAATTCAATCTGCTGTCCATATAATTTCTGTAGCTCTTGATTTAGCTCAGTAAATACATTATATGACATTTTCTTATTCTGCCTAGCAAAGTAAGCAGGATGATATACCTCCATAATTTTTGGACTATTTACAATATACTTCTTAAATGACGATGCTTGATTACCAAATAATACATATATTATACCTCCATCCTTGGTGCTTAGGTTGTGAATCAATTTGGCAGTAAATGGCTTCCATATATCAAAATGGGAACCTACTCTACCAACTTCACAAGTAAAGGCAGTATTAATCATTAAAATGCCTTGCTTAGCCCACGATTCTAGAGTGTTATCAAAATCTATTCTATTATGAGGAATCTCATAATTTATTGCAGCTTCTTTGACTACCTGTAATGAAGGCGATAGTCTATGTTCTGGAGTGTCTTCAGAATTTCCAAATAATATTCCAGTAGCTACACCCTGTTGAGGGTAAGGGTCTTGCCCCAGAAAGACTACTTTACAGTCTTTCAAAGGACAAGCCCTAAAGGCCTTAAATATGTTAGGAGAGGAGGGACATAAAGTTGTTTTATCTATAGTACTTACCCAAGATAGTATCCTGCGTAGTTCTACAGTATCTATTACATCCATCCAATCTCCAAAGTATTCGCTAGCTTTCATTCACACCATCCTCTTTTTCTAAATTCTGCATGTAGAGGTTCCGCTAATTCTCTAGCTTGCGGATGCGCACTTTCTGCGTCACGTAATTTAAAGAATCCTTCCCACTGTGTAAGAGTACCAGTCATAATCAACTCAGTTTTCAAACTATTAGGAAGTACTGCTCTAGCTTGTTGGGCTACCCATCCCTGGCTTATAAGTTCTAAGTACGCAGCTTCACTCCTAACTAAAGACAGAAGAAAGGTATTAAGTTTTAATTTAGAATCCCATTTACTGCCATCCTTGGTAAATCCATTAGGATAATCGTAGATGTAAGAACCATTACTAAGGCTCAACCAACGCGGAATTATAAAGGTAAGTTCATTTCCAAACTTATCCTTAGCATAATTACAATACCTAGTACTCTCCTGAGCAAAACTAAATACTCTATGCCTTACAAACTCATGGGATACGCCTCTATCACACACAAATCGAACCGTAATTCTCTTCTCATGCTCCTTACCAGGATTGCAGATATATTCCAAATCCTCAAGCCAACCATTTTCTACTAATACTCTATAATTAGTAGTAACAAACCCGTTCCAAGTTCCTTTTTCCGCTTCCCCAGTACTATTAGCTACTGAGTAAGGGTTACTACAATATTTAAAATATTGCTGTCTGGAAGACATAGTCAAGAACAGATATACAGTACCATGTTCCAACATAGCACCATGACCTGATTTAACCATTCTCTCTACAAACTTCTTAGCAGAATCTGGAGTGATTTTATCCTCCGATTTATAACAAGTTCTTCCAGCTATTTCAATCTGTCTATATACAGAATTTATAAGCTCTTCTCTTGCCATCCTAGGACCTATTTCCATATCTGCTGGAATTATAATTTCTCTTGGTTTTTGTTCTAATATTTCGAATGATGGTTTAACTAGCTTCATGCGTCTTTATAGTCTTCAGTTAATATATCGTCATCTAAATCACTATCGTAGTCAGATAATGCTTCATCGTACCATGTCCAATTATCCACTCCTCCAGCTTCTAAACAGCTAAGCTTGCTGCTTGCTCTCAATAGATCTGCCAGTTCTTCCTTACTAATCAGTTTCATTTCCATAATCCTAGTTCTTTTCCTAAATTTTGATCTATAAAGCAATAGGTAGTCCCATCTTTCAGTGTTGCTATATTGGGCTTTACTTTCAAAGCTAATGAACAGCTATCTTTTATAGCTGCAATTTCTCCTGTTCTCCAAGGCTCTTTCTTAGATTTCTTGGTATCTACTCCTATTAAGAAGATAGCATTGTCCTTATATTTAGTACATTCCTTGCAGACATGGTCCGCATATCCAACAGCTTTTCCATGTAAGTTTTTTACTTCTTTGGCAGCCTTTTCAGAAAGAAGGGAACTCATTATGATTCCCTCCTCTGCTACTTCTCCGCAAATAGGACATAGATAGTTTACTAATGAAACTTCTAGCTCTTTTGACATCTTTTGCAAGCTTTATATCCGTGTTTCTGAGCATCTAGTAAAGAGATTTTCTTAAGCTCTGGCTTACGTGCTTTCAGGGAAGCGCATTCTCTGTTAGTATGATAAGTACCACCAGTCCTAGTTACATATACAAACTCTTCTTCGTTGTCAATACAACCGCCAGTCGGGTTTCCCCTCTTCATCACAATAAGCTCCACTATTAGCTAGAATCAACCTTCCGTTGCTAGCTTCAATTACTTCGTCACCATTTTCTAAATACATATATTCAGTCTATTTAAAATATTTTACTCCTCAGTAATAAGCTCTATCAGGGTCAGATTTCTAAAAGTTTCCTTTAGAGACTTCTTTGCTTCTTCCTCACTTGGAGCTTCTACTGTAACTGTCTCAGCGAATCTTCCTTTAAATTCTATATAGTATGTATAGGTTTTCATCTTTTCATTCTGTTATAAATTTTACTTAGTATTACCAACGGTAATCCTAGAACTATGGCAATAATATAATAAAGGATTGCTGCACACCAACATATTCCTATAATTATGCAGCCTATCCAAATGGGGCTAGTCATAACTAATATGACTATTAAGATAATTTCCCACATATTGGTTTATAATATAACAATGTTGGATTATTATCGTGTATGTCAATCGGATCTAACTGATTAAGTACTAACTTTTGAGAGAATTGCTGTCTATCAAAAGCACTAGTTATAAGGTGATAACCGTTTACGGTCGGAATGACATGCTTAATTCTTTCTCCTTCCGTACCCCTACACTCATTAATCAGCTTAGCCATGTTGTTTCTATATTCGTAATCCTTTGAATCAATATCAACAATCCATAGTTTCTTATAGTTACTACTTCTACAAGACCCAGTAGCTCTATCATATACAGCTACTCCTTGTCTAGTGTTTCCATTCTTTATTAAGTCCGAGAATTGTTTAATAGATTCACAAGCTATATCAAGAGTATTTCTAGGATTAATCCAGAAATAAGCACGAGCGTTGTTACTATTGCATAGTTCTTTTATGTATGACTCTTGTCTTAAAAACTCTTCCTTGGTAAAGAAGTAAAAGCTTCTAATAGTCCTTGCTCCAGATGTATAGGACGGAAGTTCTACTCCATCCTTCTTTCGTTGTATTATTTGAACGAAGTAGAAATCATCCTTGTCCACTAACCCGTCAAATAGGTTAGATAAATATTCAAAATTGTCAATCATATAATTCCTTTTTTATGTATTCTTTGGATTCTCTCCTAGTTTTCTTTTTGTTTACTACATCAATCCATACCTCTCCGTACTTTTTAAAGTAGGTCTCTCCGCCCCATCCTTTCCAGCCTTGAGAACCGTAAGCTCTATGCTTTCTCCTGCGCTCTACTTTTCCTTCTTTGTCTAGATAAGGCGAAGGAAATCTGTTCTTTGGATTGTGAGCAGTTGGATGGTGATATTTATAAGTTCTACTCATACTATAAGTTTTTCAATGTATTCTCTATCCTCTCCCTTAAAGATAGGAATCTCATTATCAATATACCAGTAACTCCTTAGAGTTTGGTTCATGGTCTGATGATACTTCTTTATACAACAGCTCCCCCTCTTAAACTTAGTGGGATAGTCATTCCAATTAATTCCTTTCTCCTGGAATAGTAACTCCTGAATTTGGTTTGAATTTAATCCTTCTAATTGCTTATGAGAGAAATTAGCCTGCCCTGCAGAGGAGATACTGTTTCTGGTAGCATCCTGCTGCCTCCATAGAATACAATTAGTTACCTCTTCTTTAGGAATATTGAAGCATCTAGCATCAAACATTGCTCCAGCTTTTATAGCTTTCTTGTATATAGAGATTAAATCATCAGACGATATTTTACCAAAGTATGTACTTTCATTAAGTATACTACTAAACGTCCGATTAAAAGCTAGCGTAGCCATAGACGCTGCTATACTACACACTTTTTGAACATTATAGTCAAACCAAGCATCAGTAGTAAGCTTTTGGTAATCAATTAACACCAGAGTAATCTCATCAGATTGTGTATATCCAAGGACACAACCTTGGATATTCTCACATAAATACTTCATTGTTTCTTGCATAGCATTGCACATAATTTCATCAAAAGGCTTATCAAAACCTCTGGTAAATGTATGAAATGCTTTTCCGTCTAGTCTTATTATAACTGGGATACGTCTTGTTAAGAAAGTCTTAGAACGATTTTCATAATAATATTTCATTCTATCTCCTAATTCGTCTTTCATAATTTCTCCTTTGATATACTTAAATGACTATAATACAAGTTCCCACTAATCATGTATTTAAAATCCTTACCTTCCTTGGTAGCATATATCCAGTAGTCTACGTCCCAACCGTTGGTATCAATCTCGTCGGAGACTACCCACCCAAGTGTTTCCATAACTTCTTTAACCAATCCTAATGGTATGTTTCCTCCAGAGAAGGACTCTGGTTCTGCTTCCATAAGATGAAATAAGTACTTCTTAATGTTCTGTAAACTATTTGTAATCAATTGCCCATAATTAACTATCTGAGCATTTTGCCACATGAGATGCCATTCATCATCATATATTTCTCTGGTAGGTTCTCCGTTATTATCCATAGGATCAATGTATTGTTGTCCAAATTCAAATAATTCTTCTGAGTCATAGCAATCTACATCTCCTTCCTTGACCATTTCTACTGCTTCTTCCTTTGTGTTCGCCGGAACTTCATAGTAGTATCTATGCCAAGAGGTATCTAGTACTTCTTCTACTATTTTGAATTTTTTCATAACTCACTAATTAATACTTCATCATCAAGATTACTATTACTATAATCTATGATTTTCAGTTTCCAATTTCCTTTGAATCTGGCTTTACACACTTCTTTTGCTAAAGCAACCACATCTTTAGGAGAATCAAAAGCATTAGTATTCCATCCTGCTTCATATCCTCTCCACCTAGATTCATTCTCATCTATTTCTTCTTGAGTAACCGGACGTACTAGTTCTATCTTATAATTAGGTGCAGCTAGTGGATTTTTATCCTCAGCATCCCACATTTCCTTACACATAGTAATTGTGTTGGGATTATCTTCCGGACTAAAGTATACACCATCAGCACTTATGTTACCATAGTAATGTATAGCATCCCAACTTACTCCCCTATAGGTAGATATTTCTAATGTAATAACTCTAGGAGAATTATCTCTTACCCAAGGACCTTTAGTAATAAATCCAGGAATAGAAATGTCTAATCCTGCATCGTCGCATATTACCTCTGGATAGTCTCTTCTATCATAGCAATGCTCTACGGCTTCTTTTATATTCATCGTTTCTAAATTTTTCATCAATTACTAATAGAGAAAATCCATATACAAACCAGAGCATCATTATCTCTGGAATAACACAGAGACATACTAGCCCCATAAGTATCCCTAAAATCATCCAGGGAGCAAACCAGAGAATTTTGGATGTCGTAACATCCTCCACTATATCCAAACAGGAAAGAGTTATTCCTATCGTTACTATTCCTAATATTATATAAAATAGTGCCATATTAATCTCTTGGAATTACGTCCAAGTCTGTTAAATAAAACCCATTATCATCTAAATTCCTCTGCACAAAGTATCCTTTAACCTCAGCAGTTTCTCCATTAAGAGTATGTATCATAACTTCTCTATCTTGGTCATACTTCTGGAGAATTTCGATTAGTTGTTTTACAAGTATTGCCATTAGAACTTCCCTTCATTAGGTTGTAAGCATACTAGTCCCTGCTCTCGCCACATTTCTACACATTTGTAGTTATCGTCGAGTACAAATTCTACGTTATACTTCCCCTTAATATTATCCTCATAGATTTTCTTCTTGCACTCAGCTCCAGGACTGTAGTCCTTTACTGGTCGGAAGAATAAACCATCAACCTTGATACTGTTTGAGTCTAACCACTTTTTAGTAGCTTCTATAATTTCTGGAGTTCCTTCTCTACCTGTAATGATAAATATGGTACGTTTCTCATATAGAGATTTTACAAGGTTGCATATTCCTTCCACTGCTATATCATTTAACATACCTTCGGCAGCACCCTCACCGTAATACGGTCTACCAGTAGTATTTAGACATAAGGTAGCATCCATATCAACCAATATAGCAGGACGTGCCCCGTCTACATGCTCTGGACGTTTGCTTAGCATTTCATTAATGTTTTGCTGAATTATAAAAGTTCTGTAACGTCTCCAAGTATCTTTAATAACTTTTTCTCCAATAGGATTAGGCCTCATAGCATCACGACGAATACATTCTTCAACTGGTATGAAAAAGTCTTTATATTCTATATCAATATGAATTCCTTTATCCTTTTCTATATTAGTACATAGAGTTCTAATCCACGTATCTTCCTTGGGATTAAGATTCATGTTGTCTACTACTACATCATATCCGGTAATTAAAGCAAATGTAATCATATTGGCCTTAGCCTCTGTTACTAACTTCTCTCTACTTGGAACCCAATAATCGCCTAACATATTGCGAACATCATCATTATTGAATCTCACACGATGTTCTGGGTCTTCATGACACCATTGTTTAGCCCAAGTTGATTTACCACTTCCTTGAATACCTCTACAAATAATAAGTTTTCTCTCTTTCATTTAATCAGTATATTTTGATAAACGTTCTTTTAATCTTTCTAGCTTTCTTTCTTTTTCCAGTTCAACTTTTTCCTTTCCAAAATAATAAGAAAGCTGTTCGCACATAATCATAACGTCAGCAATTTCAGTTATAATATCATCATTACCAACTCTACCTCTTCTAAACTTACAGATAGCATTAGTAAGTTCACTACACCCTTCTACCACCATAGCAGCCTGAGCTGGGAATATAGCATGTCCTGATCGTCGTCAAAGATAACATAATTAGTTATATCCTCTGACTCTAATACGTATTGTATTTCATTTCCTCTACAAAGTGTGCTTCTGATATCGTCATTCTGACAAGTATAGCAGAAGTGTGGAGTCTTTCCTATAATTGCATCACAATATAAGCCATTGTCATACAAATATTCACAAGAATTTTCATAATCAGACCTCCATGATGAAGACATAATTATTTTAGCCCCAGTAGCATCTATTAAATCATTTATAAGCTCAATACATTCTGGATCAACGTCTCCTCCATTGTATCCTCCAACACCACGAGTCTTGACATACCAATCATTACTATTCAAGACTCCATCAATATCTAAGAAAATTACTTTCATAATAAGCCTAAATAATTAGCTTCATAAACCATTTGGAGAAACATTGTAGGGCATATGTCCTCTAGGCCCTCCTCTAAAGTCCACCTATTAGTAAAATAATCCCAAGTATTTTCACCAGTAAGAAGCCCTTCTACATCATTAGTAAAATCATCAATTTCATCCTTAATATCGTCTTCCCCATCAATACTTCTTGCCCACCAATCATCTAAGAGTAAATCCATGTTTACTCCTAATGCTGATGCTGCAATAAAACAAGCTTCGTCGAATGTAAGATGTTTCTTTAAGATTAAACCCGTCCAAGAGCCATTACAGCTTATTACATCAAGTTCCGGTAGTTGTATCTTCATATCCAAATTCTTTTAAAAAAACTTCTATTATTTTCTGAGAATCTTCTTCAAAAATATTTTGTAAAGCCTTAATTGCATCCTCTTTCTTTATATAATCGCCTATGCCATTAGCACAGACAATCATAGCTCTCATTGGTGTATAAGTATCCATAATTACTTAGTAACATTTGGTTCGGTATAAGAAACTGGTTCGTACAATTCCCAGCCAGTTAACCATACTGGAACAATTACGGTTTCTATAGCAACAATATCCCAAACAATGTTCCCAAAACATGCTTCATATGTTACTCCTTCAATCTTCTTAGATTGATAATTTGCCCATCCATATGGTTCGGCAACGAACTTAGTTCCGTCTGCTCTCTCAAAGGTTTTACTATCTGCACACGCAGTGCACAAAGCTAACACTGTAATCAATAAAATTAATAATTTTTTCATATAAGTACTTAAATTAGAATTAAAAATGATGCCCTAACTGCACTCCTACCTCATTACAAGGATGGCTGTTCGGCTGATTACTCTTAAGCCTACTCAGGGGCTCAGGTTTGACATCGGTAATATAGCCCCTTGTTCGTTAATGAATCCAATAATTAGGCAAAGGTCCATCAGCTTCAATGTAATCCTTATACCCTTTTACCCCAGACTCTGGATACGTAGTATTCTTAGTTATATTATAAAATACTCCATCTAAACAATCCACAACATCACCATTCTCCATTATAACTTTATCTGCTACACTGAAATTAGTATGACATTTGGACATTCTAGCTACGTCAGCTCCAAGATGTACTCTAGTACAGAATGGCTTTCCTCCATCAGCTAAACATTTAACTAGAACATTAGCCATATCTTCTGCTATAGATTCTGGACATTCCAAATTTATCTCATCATACGGAGTAACACATAAGAGAACAATATCAATTAAATTATTATTCATAATCCAATTAAATAGCTTTATCATTGCTAGCTTAAAAGCCATTGCGCCTCTATTCTGAATCCTATAATTAATAGATTGCTTTTCGGAGTCTGACTTCCTTCTGAAATATCTAGTTACTTGTTGGACAGTATCGCAGCTTGGAGCATCACGCTTCATTTCTCTATAATATTCCCAATATCCATCCTCCTTGAATTTTTCCTGCATTTTGAACATCCACTTTGCGTCAAATATGTGTGCTCTATGCTTAGTTATAGGATTCATTAGGATATACCCATTTCGCATTACTGCTTTTCTACAATAGTCCTGGTATTCTGCAATTCCAGAAAAACCCTTCATAAAGTTATCATAAATGTTCTTTGCATCCTTCTTGTCAAACCCACTATTGACGTGTAAAGTATTATCATCACCTCCATAGAAAATAGCAAATTCAACAGCTTTCGCATCTTGTCTGTGTCCCTTATACTTGGTTTTAACTTCTTCAACAGTTAATTTTCCAAGAAGATCGGGCCAGCACATTTTTGCTACTTCACTATGCATATCTCCTCCAGACTCAAGAATATTAATCATCTTCTGGTCATTAGATACGGAGGCAGTAATAGCACTTTCCTGTCCAGTATAATCACAAGAAACCCATAGATTACCTTTCTCTGAGGTAAAGCACGCTCTAGTCTCCTTATCTCTAGGGAGATTCAACACATTCACTTTGTAAGGACCTCCTCCAGATGATATTCTACTTGTATCAGTTCCTATTACGTGCAAGTCTGCATGGACTCTTCCAGTTTTAGGGTTTATTGCCTTTAGCCAGTTTTCTCCATAGGTAGAAACCACCTTTGCAGCTTCCTGATACCTCAAATAAATAGGGATAATAGGAAACTTATCCTTTTGAGGCTTAAGCATTTTAGCCTCAACGGACTTCTTTTTCTTCTTCGTCTTTTTATCAAAAGTATCAACTTCAATGCCTAAGACTTCGAACAGTTTGATTACTTGTTTAGAACTACTCCAATTTATAACACACTGTGGTTTATCATTAAAACCAGAAAATAGGTCTCCTTGCAAATCTATCTTGGTAAATAGACTTGATACCTTCTTCTTATAAGCTTTCAATTTTAAGCTCTGATAAGGCACTTCTAGGTCATCTTTTGGAGAGCGTACATACTTATCCTTTAATAATCTTCTTTCCTCCTCTGCTATATCATCAGGCTTATCATAATCCATTTCTGGATAACGAATATCCCAATCTCCGTTCTTAACTCTTTTAGAATCCCACTCTACTACCCAATCATTCAACTCTTGCTCAGATGTCTTGAGTTTAAGTAAATCTTTAGCCATCTTGTTTTTCCATTTAGCAACATCAAGATGAACTCCACAATGTTTAACATAAGCTAAGGATTTAGCAAACTCGCACTCAAACTCTGCGGCCAAAACTAGGTCTTGAAGCTTAAGTTCCTCCATCTGCTTATCTAGAATGTCCTCCAGATACATGACATCTCCAGCAGCATAAACAATCACATCCTCAGTAAGACCATCATTTATAATTTTGCCCCGGACTGTTTTATCAATGTCTATATTAAGATACCTCTTAGCCATAGCTTTCAAAGAATAACTAAGCTCATAATAAGGAAGTTTCCCTGCCTCTTGTATAAACTCGTATCCTGGAAGTTCTACCCCAAGTTCATTATACAGCTCATTAGTTATAATCTTCGGATATCCTAAATAGATTAGTTGTTCAGCCAACATTATGTCATATATCTTCTTAGGATATATACCTTGAACATACATAAAGCACAAGTCAAACATTAGATTAACTCCAATAACTAGTACTCCAGATTCTAGATAGTCCTTTAAAGATCTTTTTTCACATTCTGTTAGGGTAGTCCAATCGAATACAACTTGGTTATCTCTATTTCCAAGTTGAACAGTTAATAAATCTTTAGTATGAGCATCAAGACCCATAGTCTCAGTATCAAATTGAACCCTTTTCAAAGGCAACAGAAAATCCATTGCCTCCTCAAAAGGAATATGTTGATACTTCTCAGGGCGAAAGAGAGTTTTATTTCTACTTACTAGATAAATCATCGTGACTATAGATTGTTATATCATTAAGGACAATATCCTCATTATCTATATTCAGTTTTTCGATAACTTTATCTTTAACCAACTCTTGCATTATGTCCTCTGAGAGGTCTCCAACTACTTCAATATCCACCATTGTCCCTAGTTCAACTCCTACTTCTACCTTAACATTTCTTGCTAATGGTTCGTTATAGGGTGCTCTAGGATCGTCAGCTGCTCCTACTGGATAATTATCGAAAGTCCTCATAAGGGTCGTATGACATAGGGTCAATCAATTCCCAATCATCTGCATTCATATCTTCTCCATCAAAGGGATAGTATGTACAACTTTGGTCTGAAAAGTCATACATTATAAACTGGTCATGATAAGTAACCCCAGCTTTATACTCTCCCATAAGAACCTTCATTTGGATAGGTATAGATTTCATCTTCAAGACATCCTGTGCAGGAATTTCTGCAGGAATTTGCATAAATACTACAAGGCTACTTTGAAAGACTCCTCTTCTTACTACTTCTCCTCTGCGCAATGCTGGTAAAATTTCCTCTAATTTCATTATAATAAATTTTTAAGTTGGTTAGAAAATCTACGTCTTAGTTTAGCTAATGCTCCTTCTTTCATCTGTCTGATTCTTTCTCCCCCTACACCATACATATCAGCTATAATCTTAGGATTAACCGGAGTCATTCCTATACCAAATAACATACATAATAAATCATGTTCTCTAATAGTTAATTTAGATAACAGATTCTCTAGTTCTTTAGTTACATAGCTTTTGTTTACTTGCTCATCGAGGAGTTCTTCTCCATCTGGAATAATATCACAAACCTGACTGTTCTCTTCATCTCCTCCTATAAAATCATCAACAGAAACCAATTTATTAGAAAATTGTGCTAGATAATCAATCTGCTCTCTTGGAATATCCGTTATTTCGGACAATTCCTCCGAGCTAGGATTTCTATCGTGTGATTGTAAGAATTTATTAGTTGCATCGAGAATGCTAATTACTAGCAATTGCTGAGACATTGGCAAGCGAATTTCTCTAGCCTGCCAATATATAGAATTATAAATGCTTTGCCTAATCCACCATACAGCATAAGATAAGAATGTTACTCCCTTAGTAGGGTCAAACTTATCAATAGCTTTCATTAAACCTTCATTTCCACTAGAGATTAAATCCATCAACGGAATACCTCTATTCTGAAATTGCTTAGCAATAGTTACAACAAATCTAAGATTTGATTTGATAATCTTTTCTCTAGCAATATCATCTCCTTTCTGAGCCTCTCCTATTAATCTAATTATCTCATCACTATCTAGGATTGGATACCTAGATATATCTTTGAGATAACTAGTTAGTAGAGAGTCCGAACGGTCTGTGAAAATGATTTTTTTATTCACCTTCCTTTACAATCTCTGCCTCTTGTATTTCATCTTTAGGAGAGTTCAGTCCTATACGAATAGATAGTACAGATACATAAGCCTCCATTGCTTTTAGTTGAGCAATTAATAGGTCGCGATTAAGATTATCAATCTCCTTGCTTTTATCACTGAGAATAAAATCTCTTAGTTTTGTAGCACGTTCGTTAACCTCGTTAAATTCTCCCAACATTCTTTGAAAAACAGCTTGTTCCATTTGATTAATTTTTAATATTGCAAATGAATCTAGACCCGTAGGCATTAAGGAAGTTAGTTTCCTCCTGTATTATCTCATAAATTCCAACTGTTACTAATAACAATACTATTCCTCCAAATAAATACACAAGAATAGTATCAAATATCCAAATATAAAGGTTCATAATTAATACTGTAGGTATCATCAAGTATAGATACATTAGCAATCTTAGATTCACCAGCTTCTGTTAGCTGGTGATTTCCCTCATGGATATGTCCACAAAAAGCATATTTCGGTTTCTTATCTAGGATTGCTGAAGCCAAGACACTGTTTCCAGCATCTACAGGGTCAGAATGCCACATATTAGGAGGCACCAAACCGCAATTATTTAATTTGGGAGCGTCATGACTAATTAATACATCACAATTTCCTGGAATATTTGAGTATAGTTCTTGAAGCTTTTCATCTGAATACATAAATGCCCAATTACCAAATATGTGGCAAGCTGGTGTTCCATATATTCTGTATACCCTTCCTTCACTACCTAAGTAATCGCAATGGCAATTCTCTAAATAGATTGCTTTTCCTTCTGTAGGATGAGTAATTATAGAATTTATCCATAATAGCTCTCTATTCTCAAATACAAAATCATGATTCCCGGCTACAAATACAACCTCTTCACAGGGAAGAGATTTTATCCAGTCTGCAAATTCTGTCTTTAGCCATTTTTCACACTGTGGTTTGTTTCTTTGCATCCTTAACGGCACAATATCCCCACAGATTAACACTAATTCGCATGGCTGAATATAATCAATTAGAAATCCATGCAAATCACTCAAAACACATATTTTCATAATTTGTGTGCTAAACCATAAACATTCTTAGTCCATCCGTTCATATGCCCCTTGTTATTACCAATAAGGCATCCTTTGTTAGAATCCACTGCGTATACTTTGTGAGTGACGCAGGAACCTCTAACCTTACAGAATACAACATCTCCAATATTACATTCTTGCCAAGTTATAGGCGTGACAAGATGTTTCTCATTACTCTTATACAGAGGTAGCATTGAATTTCCTGGTTCGCTTGTAACAAAAGACTCACCATTCTTCAACCTCTGTATTTTCTTCAGCGTGTTTGGGTTCATATTCTTTTAATCCTTTTTTAGTCATATTAGAAATAATAGTTATATATTTCTTTTCACTATCCTCTTCATAACTCCAAACATGGTTGTCGATAGCTTGGTCTATAGTCTTGTTATAGTAGGAATAATCTAAGATAGCTTCCCAAGTAGCCATGCTCTTTGTAATACTATTCTTTTCTTCTTCGATTACCCAGTTAAATATCCATAACAAATGCCAAGTTCTGAAAAAGGTTATGCAAATCATGGGGTCCCATTCATGCCTCGGACTATCCCATTTATCCTTCCACCCTAATGCATGGAATCCTATGTCTAGGATAGGGTTATAGTAGTCTCTCCTGATTGGAAGTCCAAATGTCCAGAAGTTTTTCCTAAAGAAGAAATGAGTCTTTGGACATTTAAAATATTTTCTAACCTTCCACCAGTGATACCAAGGGTTTCTATACTCATTCCACCCTGGAGAGATAAACGGAATCTTACTATGAAAAAAGTAGGAAATCCTATAATACAGACTTCCATACTTTTTACTAAATAGACGTTCCAGCATATTCAGGATGTATTCTTGCAGCCCTATAGCGAAATGCTTCACAAATTGTTTCTACAATAGACTCACTAAGTAAGCTTGCATCATTTATCATATTGAGAGATTCTAAATAATACCCTACATTGTCTTCAAATTCATAGCTTAAATAATCGAAGTTTATAGCTTTCCCTTCGACTTTAAGATTAGTTATAACTGCCTCAATTATTTCATCAATATCAATGTCAGCATGTTGAGACATAGTAACCTCATATGTTATAGCTAGTTTCTGCATAATTAAGCTTCGTCTTCAATATTAGTTTCTCCCTTATCTAATTCCTTACCTTCCTTATCAAGGAATTTAAAGCATTTTAGCTTAAAGGCTTCTGACTTCATATTCTCAATCTTGATAACAATCCCTTCGTGAGGTACTTTATTGTCGCAAGACGGAGAATTGCGTTCCATATAGAACTGTGTATCATTTGCTAGCTTCTCCATGAAGTTTTCATTCCAATGTTCAGCTTCATTGAGTTCTGGATATAAAGACTTTGCAGTTCCGTAATACCATTCCTCTACTGGAATAAGTCCAACTTTGGCACACCATTGTTGAACTTCGCGAGCAGAAAACTCATGAACAACTCCATCAACATTAGTTATAGTTACTCGATAGATACGAACCTTAAAGTGTTTCTCTGGAGTATATGCTTCTCCTTCTTTAGGAGGCATACATCCATAATCATAGTTCTTTTGGATATAACCACCATTTGGTAAGAATCCTACTATCTCATAATATGCTGTCATGCCCTTAGACAAACAAGGTTTTACTATTTTGTCAGCTTCTGCCCAAACATCACACCCGTAGAATCCTGGAGTAACATTTTTGTTATAGAACTGATTCTTAATGACAGTTCTAGAGGCATAGAGATAGTCATACTTATTAAACTCTTCTCCTGTCAACCATCTAGCAATCTTCTGTTTCCAGTCTAAATCTTGCTTACACAAAACATATGCGGAAATACCAGAGGTACCATGTATTTTTTCAGTAATACTAATTAGGTCATTAGGATGAATTACATTAGGACATTTCTTAATAAGAGTTGTGTCGTAGTGGAATCTAAACTGTTCATCAATAACTTTGCTGATTCCTTTGACTTTCTTCGTTTGGTTGTTACGTGGAGTCCCTCCTTGTCCTTGCTGTCTTTTCGGGATATATTTCTTGTTAATCCAAAATTCCTTGCCTTCATGTTCTACAATATCAAATTCAGTACCTGCTTCAGTATCAATCTCCTTATTAGTCACCGACATTATATAGTTCTGGAATTGAACTACTGGAAGAATAAATCCTTCAGACAATTCATTCTTTAGTCTGATAGCCTTTACCCTACCATTGTCCTCAAACATACCAGTTTGTTCTGGGTCGTTATTTAATTCCTTATGGCGGTATAGATTACAATACCTCAAAAAGTCTGGATTTATGCAACAGGCTGTTGGAAAGTATACATACAATCCAGGCTGTGAGTCAATCCCAGTAATGATATTGAAACCATCAATGGTACAACACTTAAGTCTAGTAACCTCTGGATTACTATGCGCTCTGAAATTCTTAATGTCTACAATCTTTGCCAAATAATTTACGTTGGCTCTTTTACTCTTAGATAACTTCATTTATTCTCTATTTAAAATGGTTCTTCTGTAGTTTCTATAAATTCACACATAAAGTTAGCATACACCTGAGCTTGTGTTTCGTTAAACTTATTATTAAAGTAAAATTGAAACACGTGGAATAATTCGTGATAAAAAGTATTTCTTACTTGTTCATCACTTAAAATAACTTCCCTATCATGTTCAGAGTTAATAGTTCTAGCTAACTTAATGGTATTTGTAGCATCACAGAAATAACCATAGTCATTATTTGGAAGAGAGTCTTCCATGACTACAGTTATTTCTTGATTAGCTATTTTAAACTTATTTGGAAGCTTCCCTCCTTTATTCAATTTCGTCATAATAAGCTGAATATAGCTTGTTTAAATAATTTACAAACTCCCCTTTGCTTTCAAATAAATCATCCACATCTGGAAGCTTTACTTTGTTAGCTATCCCATTATCATCATAGTATACAATGTCTATACCACTTACACTGTGGCACGGCATATCACACATCCCAGCAAAGATTAGAATATCATTCTCTGATAAGTAGTCACTTAACCATGGGAAGTCCTCATTCTCATCCACGTGATGTCCATAATGCCTATCATTCCAACCTTTTCCCTCTGAGAACTTGCCAGAATATTTACTGACATAGGACAGCACTAGTAAAAGAAGCTCGTCTTCCTCAAAGGAGTTTTTATCAAATTCGAGAGTATCTCTCATGTAATCTCCATCGTTTGCATCACACTCTACATATACTATGTATAATTCTCTATTATTTGGAATAGCAGAGAATTTAGCCTTCTTTAAAATATCAAACTTTTCGTATTTCATCGTGTATCAAGTACAATAAAATTATCACACATTCTTATAACATCTGCTTTAATCCCTCCTTTCAAAGTACGAGTATCTTTCACCTCGTACTTTTTCTTAAGGGTAGAGGCATCTTCCTGGGTAATTTTAACCCAGTAGACACCATCAGTCTGTTTCGAGCCGTTCCATATTAAATGCTTAATTAGCCAGGTGTAACGTTTCTCTACATCATTCATTATTGACAATAGATTTATATATTTCTGCTGACTTCTTTTGGAATAGTTTAGCTACATCTGGATCAGCAACAAAATCATGTGAAAGTAGGGTTCCGTATCCTATTTTTGTAATAGCCATAATAGCCTCATCACTACCATCAATCCAGCTCTTAAAGCTTATGTTACTAGCTTCTATTCCTGTATAGGTTAATCTTCTTAACATACAGATAGAACCAATTCCTGTCGATTCCTGATATAATTTAGTCATTTCTTTCAAATCGTCCTCCGTCGCTTCCCTAAGCTCCCCTATTTTACCTAAATAATCTCGTAACTTAGATTCCGCACTAGGATTTTTATATTTTCCTATAGAATACACATTATTAAATCTTGGAGCCGTATCGACGTCCAAAATGGGTACTTCAGTTTCTATGACGAATATATCATCCAAATAGTTAAAATATACATTTCCCAGAAGAATAGCATTTTCAAATTCCGTTGGGCAAATCAATACGTATGTTTTAGCCCAGGTTTCTTCTCTGTCTTTAACTTGATGGGATACTGCTACAAGCCCGACCTCGTACATTTTACACTCTTCTGGAACTAGAAGCTCTTTGTTATAATAGTCCCCATTATAGTAATATTGCCTATAGTTAATCTTTTTCATTTTTAAATATATTTGCTAAATTTATGCTTCGTTATAAAGGTTAATTTTCCACTTATTTCCTCCCACTATGTAATACTCACCTTTTTTATATGTCTTAAAGCGATCGACAAACAGATTACTACAAAGCATAAAAAGTCTTCTTTCTACATCACTCATAGTCGCGAATACATTTCAATACAGGTTGTAGTGGAGTTCCCTCATCAGATAGGTAGAAATACTTAACAGTAGCCATCTTTCCAATAAGCTCTTTAAGTCTTTCTCTATACTGTTGCTTAAGCTCCCTAGAACCCATAGGTTTAGCCTTAAATTCTATACCGTCTTCAGTTACCAACGTAAAACACATATCTTCTTCTCGAAGACCTTCTGATAAACCAGTAATCTCAAACTCTGCATCCTTATAGAACTTGAATTTAAGCATATCATTAGTACGTTTCCCAAAGCCGTATTCTTTGTCAGGATTTCTACATACCACTCCTTCCCAACCTTCTGACACATATTGATCGTGGAGTTTCATTATATTCTCATATCCAGAAACCTTTTCTTGGGGAACTACTTGCATTTGAAGCTCCCCTTCTTCCCATTCTTTATTTGGATCGAAGTCTAGATTGAGTTCCTTCTGCAACTGCTTAAGAATCTCTAATCTATCTGAGAACTTCATTCCTGGAATCATGATGTCGTAAACATAATATTCAAGCCAGTCGCAGTCAACTGCGTTCTTTTCAAGACGAGCTGCTCCACTGATTTGCTGGAGGCTCTTACCATGTCTATACAACTCTCCATCAAGAATGTAAGCGGGATGAGATTCAAGGAATTTAAGCAATTTCTCATTGCCTCTGATATGACCTGTTGAATAGTCATAACTTCCCCCTCCTCTAGAAGCAGATAAAACCTCACCATCCTTATAGTAGAAGGAACACCTGACTCCATCAATTTTTCGGCTAGCATACCAATACTTGATCTTGTTAATAGAGGATTCTTTAACTTTATCTGCAGATTTTGCAAGCATGTGCTTTGCAAATCCATTCTGATCCGTCTTGATTTCTCCATAAAATTCCTCTAATTGTGTTTCACTATAAGTTTCAGGATCGTTCTCCATCTCCTTATACCCCTTATCTAAATATTTCTTAAGCTCAGACTTAAACTGCAACTCAAGTTGTTCTCTGTGAGTTCTACCTGCCTTACCTTTCGTAATAACAATTTCAGGCTGTTCTGTCATCTTTCCATGTAGCTGACCAGTAACTCTGTTAATTACAAATCCAGCTTTTTCTTCATCCCACTCCTCAGTAGTAGACAAATACGCAACTCTAAATTTACCAGTTGAGGCTTTACTTAATAAATATTTAATCATTCAGTCTTATTATAAAATTCTATAGAAAGTTTATCTCCAAAAATTTCTTTGCCGCCTTTATCCATGTCCATTTACTTCTGATATTCCTTAACTAACTCCCATAAATCATCTATAGTGTCAGTAGGAATCATGCTACCGTCTTCATTGTATGCCTGGTTAGGCTCTCCTCCAAATCCTGGTTTTTCAAACAGCCACCAGTTAATCCAGTCTACTCCCTCATCGGAGAAAAGTTCTGATAACGTGATGTTTAGAAATCCCCAACCCAACTCTGATATTGGTAATTCATATAATTCGATGCCGAAATTGTACCATCTATCTAGTTCTTTAGAATAGTTCTGGGCATTCTCAATCAGCTTAACAAATCCTTCCTTAGTCATAACATGAAATCATTTTAATATTTCTTTTTTAATCTCCGTTTTCCAACCACAATCGCATTCTCCAGATATTACCTTGAAAGTATCTTCTAGATTTCCGGTTTCTATATAATCAGAAACTATTAAATCCATATCTACATCGTATCTGTCTACTATTACTTCAGTTCTGATTATAACTTTTAGGCTATTTAATTCTTCAAATAGAACATCCTCTAATTCGTCTAGAAGATTTTCACATTCTTTATCCATTTCTGAGATAGCGGACTTACTATCTTCCTTCTGTATCTTAGCGCTAAGTTCCAAAATACGTTCTCTTAGTTCTTCTTTTGTCATGGTACTTTTAATACATTTTTAACAACAACTTCCTTCTTCATTTTTTCTAACTGTTTGCCAAGCTCATCTGGTATTGAGTTTACAGCTATCATAGAAGACGCTACATATTTAACCTTGTCTCTTGTATCATCAATATATGTATAGTTAATCTTAGCTTGATGCTTAACCTCCTTAATTTGTATAATTAAGAAAATAGTCATACACATATTAATTATTACTAATGCTAATACTAAATATATCATACGCCAGTATGTCCAAATCCGCCTTCTCCTCTTTCAGTGGAGGGTAGTTCTTCCACCTCTTCCCATTCGATAGTCTCATGCTTAGCAATCACCATCTGGGCTACTCTTTCTCCATCCTTTATTCGCACAGGCTGATTAGAAGTGTTAACTAAGATAATACCTATCTCACCTCTATAGTCAGCGTCGATGGTTCCAGGAGAATTTAGGACAGTAAGTCCTTGCTTCAATGCTAATCCGCTTCTAGGGCGAATTTGAGCTTCATAACCCTGAGGTAAAGCAATAAACAGTCCAGTAGGAATTAGACACCTACCTCCTGGTTTAATTTCTATAGTAGAAGCTGCCTGGATTGTAGGAATTTTTCTATCAGTAGGATCCCCTTCCTTATCAAGGACAAACGGAGCATCAGGAGCTTCTATAAGATGTATTGCTACTACATCTGCATCAAAGAAATTCTTTTCAGGCTTATTGTCTACCAACTTAATTCTGCTAAAGTCTCCACAGATGTCCATACCTGCTGAGAAGAGAGTTTCATATTTAGGAAGTTTGTGTCTTGATTTATTAATTATTGATACTTTCATGGAGTAAGATAAATTCTTTTAAATAAAACTTGGCATCTATAACACATTTGGGAACTAGTCCTTCTAAGTCTAGATCATTTCTTATGGCATTTCTAACAGTAGTAGCTGATATTCCCTCTTCTACCTGTTCTCTAGCCATAAGAGTCATAGATATATAATCTCTAAGCATGAACTTAGGAAACCATGTGGTAATGATTTCATATCCGTCGCTATAGTAGATATTAAAAGAGGACTCTTTTATAATACTAACAATATTAGCATATAAATAGAATCCCCAATCTTGAGAGTTATCAGTCTCATCAGTCAAATCATTCAGGGAATGAATAACACATTTTTCTAGTAAGTTTTCATTCTCTAAGGTAGTCTTAAGTAATTCTATCCTTATATTAACAGGGATAGGATTACGTTTACTTATTTTGTTAGCGCTACCAACTAACAAGAGAACCTTATCATTCTCAGAACACGCTTTCTTAATCAAAGCTAGATGCCCATTATGAATGGGCTGAAATCTAGCTAGAATAACTCCGTATTTCATTTTGGATCTTTTTGTTTATTAGTTATCTCATTGGTTTTAATTATTTCTCTGAAATCCAGCAATTTCCAGTTTTGCCTCTTGTACTTTTTATGGTCTTGTGCAAAGTCTTTTAAATCTGACTTACTACAAAACAAGGCAAAAGAATAATCAACTATAATCTCAGAAATTTTCTCATAATTCTGCTCCTTATTTGTAGTCAGGTTGAGAATTACATCATCAATTTCTAAGTCTGGACAATTATATTTAGCTGGTATATAATTCTTATCATTGTAATAAACACAAATGATATTAGTAAATTTTCTAATCATTTATCAAAGTGGTTAAATCCTGCAGTTTCACTGGCGTAAATTCAAAACTATACCAGTCTTCATCTATAGTTTGGAACATGTGAGAGTCCCAATCTATCATAATAATCTTAGACACTGCCTTAGTAGGATTGCAATCAATTATTAATGGCAGTCCTACTTTAAATGCTCCAGTTATACCTTCATAGACTTTTCCTACTCCGGATTTTAGCCAGACCTTAATATTTCCATGCTTAGAATGAAGCAAACGCTCTTCCATTTCTGTAAAATCTTTGAAAATATTTTCCTCAAGCCCTTTTATCAGAAGTTGCTTCTTACGAATAATATCCTCTACTTCAGTTTTCGTTACCATAAGCTACAAAACTATTTAATGCTTTAATTATCACATCTATAGTACAAGTACTTGCTTCACTGTAGAAAGCTGTAATAGGCTCAGAGTCATTATTTATAAGTACTGCGAATGGAGTGTGTCTAGCACTAAATCCTCCTTTAATCTTAAAGGCTTTCTTCCTCTCCTTAAACAATCCCTCATGATAAGTTTCTAGCTCAACAAGAGGATAATTTGGGAGGATATCTTTCAGTCTATCAACCAGAGTCTGACTGTCGTCATCATATACTACCTTAAGAATCATTTCCAAAAACGTGATGTTATGTCTTTAACTATGGATCTTCCACAGCTGTTATCTATTTGGAGCATTACCTGATTAGTAGTTCTACTACTGAGTGGGCCTTTTTCTTCTATATAAGGTCCAAGCTTTATATAGTCAAAATTTCTTAAATCAATATCGGGAGACAACTCCTGCCTACCACTATACCAAGCTATCTTTACATCAGCCCAGTTCCCAGGTTCGCTATCGTTCATGTCACGCATTATATTAGCTAACCAGTTAATATATTCTGGGTCTGAATCTCCTCCCATGAAGGCTATACAAGTAATACCTTTATTATTGAGTAGTAACTCTACCAAAGAATCTTCGTCAAGAGGAGTTCCAATATCCTCTGCCAAGTAAGAGCTATGGCAGCCCTTACAATGACATGGACAGTTCGAGATGTTTATAGCTAATGTAGTTTCATCTGGAATCTCCTGAAATACTACTTTAGTGTCAACATATTTAATCATGGTCTCCTAATATTGTTCCTTCCTCTGTATCTAAAAGAAAACACTTTCTTACATCTAAGCAAGCATAAGTATTATCAATAATAGGATCTTTTTCCAGTTGAGTGTGTCCGAAGATTTGATAGAATGTTGATTCTCTATCTCCCTCCCTGACATCACTCCATACAATACTTCCAGTATTATCGTAACCGCCCCTGTGAAAGGAAACCTTCCACAAGAAGGGAATCAACTCTTTAGTTGTTAGGGTAGTAAACCTTTCAGCATCATACTCTGGTAAGTAAGTTTTTAGCCAGTCGTTAGTAATCCCAGCATGAGAAAATAGATACCTATCCTCCTTGTAATAGAGTCTAAAAATATCCATATTTTCCTTGAATAGAGATTTAATCTCAAACTCATTCTCATAATCATACCTAGAAGCACTACCAAAATCAAAACAATAAGCACAGTCATGATTACCTAATAATAAAATAACCTTGTCTGGATTGCTTCTCTTGAATTCGATAATGTCCTTAAACTCGCTAATAGCATCTCGTCTGGATATACCTTCCCAAGGATAGGGATCTAGGTAGTCTCCTAGGAAGACTACCTTATCCACACTATTTATTGTTTCTGGTGCTTTTCTCCAAAATTTTCTCCCATGAACGTCTGGGACTATAAGTATTTTACTCATGATATTTAAATATGATTATGTACTTTGGAATATCTATGGAAACTCCAGGAGTTACCATTTTATTTGTCTTACTTATGATTATATTCACTACACTATAGTTTTCCTTTTCTTTATTATTAAGGAAATTCTCTAATTCGTGTAAGTTTCCAGTAATAAGTTCTTCTATTTTATACATTTTTTGAATAAGTTCTCTTTTCAGCTTCTATTTTCCTATCCTTGCCAAATGCAGTAATAGGTCTTAGATAGCCAATAATTCTTGTATATTGGGTAATATGCTCACTCCCACACTTAGGGCACGCCTTAATAGGAGCTTTTACAATATGCCCACAATCCTCACACTTACTATTTGGAATATTAAAAGTAAAGTAATTAGTTCCCTGCTCAATAGCAAAATCAATCAGATGAAGATACTGCTTCTTAGACAGATGTTCTTCTAGATTTATATGAGCTGCACTACCTCCATCAGTATATTGATAGGTTTGTCTTCCATGGAGAATAAATTTATCAAGTACAGAAGTATCATCATGGGCATTATAGAAATAACTATTATATAGGTTTCTATCTTCTGGAATCCAATATCCATCAGCTTTATCCCATTTATAATTCTTACCTCCAAGACCTTCTGCTGGAACAACCTCAGAATTGAATAAGAAAGGTCTTTTCTTATCATGAATGGAATGAAGTTTATTCTGCTCTTTGATAGTTCCAAGGATTAGCTGCAAGAACTTAAAGTACTCTGGATTATTAGATACTTTTAGTCCTAAGAACTCAGCGGCTTCATTCAAACCATTTAGACCAATAGTGCTATACAAGTCTTTGATATTTATATATCCACCATTAGAAGAAGCAAACATTTTCTTCTCTTCCCATTCGTAGAGCATAGTTTTATAAGTAATATGATACTTATATACCCTTTCCAATATATTAATTAGACTTTCCCTTATCCCATTATGAATGGATTCTTTAAACTCAGAATATATTTGGATAATATCTTCCGGATTTGTACAGTTTTCTCTTATACAATCCTGAACAATTCTGTTAATATTTAGGGTAATTACATTACAAGAACCAGTTTTAACTCCAGTCATACCAGAAGTAGGACTAAACGTATTCTCTGCCAACTCATTACGGAGTCTGCAACACGAAGCTAGACTATCTGCACTATCAGAGATATAGGTAAAGAAACTATGACCTTGTGCATACATTTCAGCACATAAATCCTTATATTCCTTATCTATAATATCTTTGCCATCATGTACCATAGCAAAGGTTTCAACTGGGAATGTTAATACTTGCTTCAAACGTAGCTTATTGAACCAGGACATAAACAGTCTTTGCAATGTATCAATCGCAGACCATTCTGGTTTGGTTCCATCTGGATAATAAAACTCTCCAAATAAAGACTCGAAATAGGTTCTATCATAGTATGAAACATTAGTGAACGGTGATTGATAACTTCTATTCCCTGCTGGCTGATTAATTCCCCAGACGAACTGCTTGAAAGCTTTGAGTATAGAATCCTCAATAGTTCTCTTAATCAGGGAATGTTCAGAAGTGCAAATGCAATCCAGCTTTTCATACCATTTTTCTCCATATTCCGCTATAATGTAATAGTTAAGTGCAATAAAATAACTTCCAACGGCTACTGCTCCTTTACATTGAGAAGATAATAGAAATATCAGGTTAGTCACCTGTCCACTAAATGACTGCAAATCATTAGGAGGACCAGGAGTAACTCCGTCAATATTACCCACTCCTTCAAGCATTAAGGGATATAATGAAACTGCCATACAATACTGTTTAAGTACTGAGGTGGAAGCTTCATCATGAGTATAGATAATATGACTATCTAAGTCTCTAGCATATTGAGAAGATAATTCCGGATAAAGAAGTTTTAATTTCTTCTTCATACGATAACGTTGTATTTCTCTGTTCTCGCGCTTTCTATCCTCACTTTCCAGTGTAGCAACATTCTTAGAGACAACATTAGCATTTCCATCTGTTTCAGATGAAGTAGCTGCATTTTCAGAGCTATTGATGTAATTGTCTTGATAACTAATCTTAGCTATGATTTCTCTAAGTCTGGACTGCTCACTTCTGTATTGAGAATAGGCTGAGGCTACATCATCATAACCATAGTCCCTCAAAGTCTCAATTACAACATCTTGAATTTCTTCGATAGTAATTCCATCCCACAGATGCATATCAGTTACCATGGAGGTGATAACTTCCTTATTTTCCTCTGGGCAACAAGCATTAAATGCCTTAGATATTGCTTCTACTATTTTATTACTATCAAATTCCTGTAAACTTCCGTCTCTCTTTACTACCTGCATATTAGATACCCATTACGTCTTTAATTAACAATGTCTTTTCAAATTTATTAACCAAGTCTCTTTTGTCTTGGGTAATCAAATCGGTAAATGCGTTATATACGGTAAATCCGTCTACAACATTGTCTGTTGTATAATATTTGGATTTCTCATCGTAAAACAAATCTTTATACACATCAATTGGCGCAGATTCAGCTAGCTTCACAGAACCAAATCCCATATTGATTTTAGAATTAATGCAGTTGTCAACCCAGTGACCCAAGTCAGCATATATATCATCTTTCTTATATTCCATCTCTGAAAGTCTCTTTAGAGTTACGTTAGTTTCATCTGTCATTGACATAGCATTTCTTAAGAAGCTATAGTTAATAGCAGATTCAGACTCTAACTCAGAAACATTCAACATTTCTGGATTAAATACACACAAGTTTAGACAAGCCATATTTAAAGCTCCCACATAGAACTTAACTAATGGTTTACGAGTATCAAGAGCATAAATCATACTAATTACTCTCTTATGATTATCCCAAGCATATTCGTCTGGAAGAACGCCCTGAATCCAAACTCTATTATATATTACATCATCAAAATTAATCTCCCCGTCTTTAGTAAGTGATATTTGATCGGCAGGTTTAGCATTAATTATAAAGTTATCAGTCATTTTAGAAACTCTGTCCATAAATGGAGTTACATAAGCTTCTGTAGTAAAATATTCTTTATCTTTAATTCTAGTTGCCTTTCCTTGCATTAATTGTTCAATCGTCAATTCCATTTATTCCTCTTTTAATATACTATTAAGTATCTCTCCAGTATCTACCAAATCTACTCTGTCTGGCATCATCTCGAACGGTAGGTCATCTGCATCAAAATCCAGCATAATTTGCTTCATATTAGATGTCTTATCTCCCCAATATTCGCTTGGGGAACTTGTAGCTTTAGATATTGGATCTTCTAAGGTATTAACTAATCTTTTAATATCTTCAGTCATGGTTGCATGACATACAAACTTCGGAGTTGTTATCAAAAACATCCCAAAGTGGTCAATAATGAATTTATTAATATCTGTATAGCCAAACTCCTCTGCCAAATCTTTTAATTTTTTACTAAACTTAGTATATTGATAGTTCTTTATTTTAAAGTAGTAACCTATATTTTGAAGTAATGCTTTCTTTAAGCAAGTCTTATATCCTCTCATAGTCTTACCTACAACAGAATCTCCCACTTTACACTCATGTAATATAAAGGTTATTTTCCCGTCTTTAAAGTACCATCCAAATCCATCTGTCCAATAAAATTTTAGTAATATACACTCCCCATTAGATGATGTGCTTATACCTAACTTTACTGCATCTTCTAGCATAGGTTCATTACTAACTACTCCATTCTCATCCAAAGCATTATACAGGATTTCTTCACCCGTATACCGTTTCCATTTCTCCATTTAATTGTTAATTAATCGTTAGATTTCCATAATTAAATTACGTTTAATATCTATTAAAAATTAGTTGTTATCTCAAAATAAAAAGGGAAGACCACCCTAAGGTAATCTTCCCTTTAAATATGTTTCTTTTAAGAAATTAGGCTTCGATACCGAAAGCTAACCAAGTACCATTCTTAGTGTTCTTAGAAGGAGTATATTGTGCAGTAGCTACTACAGCTTGTCCTTCAACAACATCTTTGGTTTTCACCAATTCAGCGTTTCCTTTGTACTTACCACTCTTATACAATTCTTTGATTGCATTTTTAGCGTCAGCCTTGTTTGTATCAACTTGGCAAACTACTGTCTGAGTTTCTTTGTCAATCCACTTGTAGAATGTTTTAAACTTACGTTTTCCGTCACCCTTAACGTCGTCAATCTTATACGGACGTTCACGTGTATCCGCAACAGATGATTCAACAGTAATCAAATAACCAGCACCAGGGCAATTCTTACCTTTCTTTGCAAGATATTCAAGCATAAATTCTTTTACATCACGTTCTGTGATACCCTTGGTTTGTTTGGCTTTCCAATTTTTGTAAGCCTGAGTTGCGTCACCATTTACATGGAACAATGTACTTTCTACTTGTGCGATTGCTGCTTCTTTGCTTTCTGCTACTACTTCTACTTTCTTAAAATTCAAAATCGTTGTACTCATAATAATTAAAATTTTTAAACATAAATCATTAACATATAATCTGAAATTATTTTTCTATATCTAATCAGTATCGTTTCCCTTACTGATGTAATCAATTATACTACATCTTGTACGGAAACCCTAATCTTTAAATGTTAATTTTATGTTAAAGGGTGTTAAATTGACCCTAGTCACACACCTTATGCTAAACAATAAAATTTCCGACTTTTGTCTTTTTATTAGTTAAAGCATTCTTTATATCCTATATCGGAAAACCTAAACTCTATGAACATTCCTATATGGAATCGTAATCCTTATAGAATATGCCCCTTGAGGTCCAGACTCTGATGTATTTTCTCTACTTGGCAATATTTTGAGACTATTCTACTAGTCTCTCTACACTATCATGAAAGTGTAAGATAATATAGTTGTTATCTTCAAACCATTCCTTAGCTACCTAGTATTTTCTAAACATCTTATGGAGTAGCTTTTCTACCTGTTTATCTCCATCCCTTACATCTAACAATTGATATCCAAAGGCGCAGGTATTATAGCACTTCATTCTCCTCTAGACATCTTTAGCGAAGCCTATCTTCAAAAAGTTGTTGTTTCTTAATAGATATATCATAAAAAATTTTAACATTAAAATGGCACATAATTGTTCAGCAAAATTTGGAGCTGTTTGGGCATGTCCTTTGGCTTTATTCCAAAATCAAGGAAAGTATCACACCCATACATTAAATCCTCGCAGATAGCCCCTAAGGACTTCAGAAAGGTATCTTTCTGTAACTGACCAAAGTCTTTTCCGACTTTTAGTAGTACATCATAACACGTCACTTTCTGCCCTTTTTTTCTTAACTCATTAGTTATATAACAAGTAAGAGCAATACAAGCTAATTTATCACCCATATTACTGTTTAGGTAACTTAGGGTAAAATACTTAGTGTATATCGCTGACAATTTCTCAAAGCTGATATTTTGAAGGTCGTTCATCGAGAGAATAGTCTCTGTAACCTATCTGATATGCTACATACTTCAGTAGAGTCTTAAACTCATGAAATCCTTCACGTAATTCCGTATAAGTAACTGGTCTAACCTTACTATAAAAGTTTGGAATAGTAGACACTACTAGGTAATTAGCTTGAATTTTTGGATCCTTTAAGTTATAGAATTTCTCAGCACATAGCTTCAGAAGATATAAATACATTGCGAACTCTCTACTATAGTGAAATTTCTTGATATTATTATCAATCTCGCTAACGATTTTACCAATCGTCTTGATATCATTCACCGTAATAGTATTAGTTTCAGTATCTATAGTATAATTATCTAGTTTGGACTTTAAATGTAGAATAAACTGCGCTCCATTGGGGCACGTAGCTTCTACATCCAATAAAATAGCTTGCTCATTTTCAGAAATAGGTGTTTTTGTAATCCCTTCAGGATGCAAAAGTTTCTGTACTTGCTTATTGCTATTTAATGCTGATACACAAGACTTTACGATTTCTAGTGATTTGTTGTCCAAGTATATAATTTCCTTATCCTGAGATAAGTCAAATTCTTTAGCCTGTCTATTTTTCCAATATTGAGTAGAAGAATTAATTACAGACTTGGCTAAGTCCTTAGTTAATTTACCCTTATAATATTCTACTTTATCGGAAGCAGCTTTAACATCTTCAAATGTTACGTCTCCCTTTAGATAGACTGGATAGAGTTCATTAGCCATAGCTCCTAATTTTGCTGTAGGCTTTCCAATATCTTCGGATAATTCAAAACTGTCTGGCTGTAATACTAATTCATGTATGGCACTTCCTAATTCCAATGCTGGAGAGAAGAAGCTTTTAAATCCGGTAAAAAACTTGTCCGGATTTCCTTCTTGTCTAGGATTAATTAGTCCAAGACGAGAATTACTTACATACCCACTGTACTGTTCTGAAAAATATACTTGATCACTTATCTTCTCTAGTCTTAGCGTGTCTAACAGCGGCCTAAGCTTGATATCTTTTAATTCCATCCTAAAGTTGCTAGTTCTAATTCATATGCAAATCTTATTTCATCTATATCTAAACTATAAATGCGGAATAAAGGATCATCGTTCTGATTATGTGGTCTGTCTATTAGTAACGCTGGAAGTCCAGAGTCAATAGCCATTCTCACATTACTGATACTGTCGTCAATTAATACGTCGCATTTGCCTTTTATCAAATCAGCTTTGTTTCCGTGCTGATAATACATTTGATAAATAGGTCTTATGGGTAAATTGTATTTAGCTAGGCAATTCCTAGTATAGGTTTTGCTATTAATTCTTTTAGTCGCATAAATATACGGCTCAAAATTTGGCCTTTCTAGCAAGGGTAAATTTTCCCAAAACTCCTTGTTGCAGCGAAGACTTACTACGTTTCGTGTAATTACGTGTTCCACTAAATCGGACTTTCTTGGGAATAGAGCTTTGTACGCTCCCCAAAAGTCAAAAATAGTATCATCCAAGTCTAAAGCTATTCGTAATGGATTACATAAATTCATTTATCTCAGATACTTCTCCTAAATATATCCCATGTTTGTCGGCAAGTTCCTCACAGAAATCATCATAATCTAGAAGATCATCTAAATCGTCGTACTTATTTATATACATACTCTTTATCTTTTCTTCACAATCCCCGTAGCTTCTAGCTACTATCTTGCCAATGCTACAGACTTCATCTGTATGCCACGGAAATAAATATGTGTTCATAACTCAATTACTTCAATAACGTTCAATCGCTTCATTATTAATAGCTCAAGGTCTTCCCTATCTACATAAATAAAGTGACTCTTAAGTAAATCAGAGAGAGTAGAATTAAACTCTAAGGAGAATGCTTCTTTAGTTCTCCAATTCTTTTTAGCTTTCCTTAAATAAAGCGCATATTCTTCATCGAAGTCATTAATTATGCAATTCGGAATCGATTTAGGTACTGGACCCTTAACTATTAACTTTTTCATTTCTTAAGCAATTCATAAAAATATTCTATCGGTATCACAGCAACTTGCCCTCTGGCTGATTCGCCATTCTTTCCTGCTTTCTTCCAACAAATGCAGAAGGGTTTGGATTTGTCGCTACAAGCATCTCTAATGTCAAAATAATTTGGCATATTCTGGGTGAACTTAGCTTGAATATTAACTGGAAGCTCATTGTTCATATCAACAATATCTATCTTGTCGGCATCCGCTAGTTTATTCTGACTTCTGCTAGATACGCATCCTTCATATCCAATATCTCTCAATTTGTGAATTATTTCTAACTCATATTGAGAACCTTTTTGTTTACTCTTCTTTGCTTGTTTACTTCTTCTAACCGCGGGGTCTGCCCATTCAAAGGTAATTCCGTCTTTTGATTTAGCTCCAGAACCAGGTTTGTTAGCCCTAGCTTTAATTGAGTTTATCTCTAAACCAGTTACTTCTGAGGCTTCCTCTATAGTTTCGAAGGTTTTCTTTTCTCCATTTTTAAATGTGGCTGTAACACTTGTATTAGTCTACTTTTTCATTCTTTTTAAATTTCTTTATGTAGTTAGTAATAAATTCTTGTGTACCTTTTCTTCCATACATATGATAGTAATCACTTATATCCTTAGCTCCTGTACTCCTTGGAATCATTGATACAATCAGTTCTGGATGTTGCTTTCTAATCTTATTAGTAAAACGAACTCCAGTAAGGTCATTATCGTATAGCAACACAATGTATTTGAATCTCTGCTTTAATTCTTCTAAAACTTTATCAGAAACAAACTGAGTTTCAGAGTTGGGAGCTATAGCTGGTATTCCTAAAGAATATAAACACATTACATCTTTCATAGACTTAGTTATTACTACCAGTTTACCAGTCTTAGCTAATTGTTTATAGCCTTGAATAGTCTTAGTAGGAACGTTACCTATGAATCTAAACTCCTTTCGTTTTGGCATATAAATACGCCATTGCTCGATGTTTTCCTTCTTTCCAAAATAGTATCCATAAATAGGACTATGTTGGGCAGATTGTGCATATATATTACCGTTCAGAAATACAGTACTACAACTGTACACTTTAAACTTATGTAGAATGTCTTTAGTGATACCAAAGCTTCCCCACCACTTTAACTCAGGCTCTGAAAACTCCTTAGCCTCTATTTGAATAAAAGTTTGCTTCTCCTCTTCAAATCTAGGCTGGATTTTTACTGCAACTTTCTTTACAGAAGAATTCTTAGTATATCCAAAGTCCTTAGCTATAATCTTTAAAGCAGTGTGGTAGTTACAATTATACTTTTCCATAACTACTCCTTCAAATGTCAAACATTTTCCAGAAGCAAAGTCCTTAAAATACAAGTTTCCAGATTTTCCCCTAAAGAAACTGCAGGTGACATGACTGTCACTACGCAAAGGAGACTTAAACAATCCTTTCTTAACTGGAATACCCAAATAATAAGTCATGTAAGTCTCCTCATTGTTTTTAGATAGAAGAAATTCCTTAGTAATTTTTGGCTCAAAAGTATAATCAAACATAGTCACTAAGGAATTTTATGAATTACTCTACTAGCGAATCATTAAAGTAAGTCGTTAAGGTCCAAATCATCACCAGATGTCTGGTCTACCCCAGCAACATCAGTAATAGGATCCTCAGACTTCATTTCAGTAGGCTTAGCCTTCATATACTTTTCGCGTTCTCCTTCTTCATAATCAGAGAAGAACAGTTTGTCACCAATGTAGTTATCTGAAATGAATGATTCACCTTGCTTATTGATACCAACAATACGTGGAATATCAGCAACTACTTTACCGTCACGGTTCTTACCAATCAGCTTAAGTTTAGTCTCCTTACCCTTAACCCTGTCAGTTACAGTAATAAGAGCTTTAGCTACATCATCGAAGCTTCTGAACTTGGAACTAGCTGCCTGCATCTTCTCAAATCCTGCAGGATTAAGAACCTGTGCAGTTTGCTTAACTACAGCCATAATAGTTTCAAAGTTAGACGGCATAGTTACAACACCACCGTTCTTACTAGGAAATTCTCTACGTTCATCGTCACCAGCCTTCGGGAAGAATTGAGTTACTGAGAAGTAACCATCTTCATTTTCGAAGTTGATTGAAAGAACTTTATAATGAGCTGTTGGATCTTTCTTTCCGTCAAATTCCTTAATTTCACATCCCATGAATTTTACATCATGGATGTTCCAAGGAGTTAATGAACGACGAGTGTTTCTTACTGCTGATTCTGCTGATATACCAAAATTAAATCCCATAATTAGTTCAAATTAAAATCAAATTTTTCTAAGTTTTTATCATCTTCGTCTATGTTTAAATCATCTAATGTTTCTAGATCGAGTTCGCTCTCGATATCAATTATCTCTTTAGGCACAGGATTTGACTCCTGTACCTTATCTCCTACTAAATAATAAATTCCTTTATCTTCAGTAGGTTCCAACTTGAAAGTAGTTCCATAAGCAGAAAGCTTCTCATTTGCAGCTCCTCTATAACTTACAGTATTACTCTTAGTTAGTTTGTTTCCACTTTTGGTTCCAAAGGCAGCATCTGTCCCAATAATAGGAACAGCCTTCTTATCCTTTTTCTTATACTTGATGTCTACACGACAGTCTTCGCAAACCTGCAAGAGGTCTACAGCTCCCTGAGTTAAAACCAACTTGTTGGAATCAAGCGTAATAATAGGATCTGGGTTGGCATCTACCTTAGCCGTAGAAGCCTTAGTAGATGTTTTAGTAGTCTTTGTTGCCTTAGTGTCAACAGAAATTTCTTCTTTCCCAATATAGGTGATTTCACCAGTTTGCTCATTCACCTCGTAGTGAAACAGTATGTCTAATTTCATTATTCCCCTTCATTATAGTCGTCAATAACATCAATAATCTTGTCCAAATCATTGTCAATCTCTAAATCCTCGAACATACCAAAGGATGTCTTAGCAACACAAGTACCATCATTATTAGTGATTAACTTATATTCCATTCTGCCAGAATCTCCTTCGCTTACTTTAGTAAAGAAGATATAGGTAAATAGACCTTCCAAGGTTACTTTCTCAGACAACAACTTTCCAACAGTCTTGATAACAAACTTAGGATTTACGTTGTCTCCAACGTTCTCTGAGTGAGTCAAGAAAATCATTTTACAATCTTCTCTCATCTTTTCTGAATATCTCAGAATCTCCATTGCATGTTGAGCTAATTCACTAAATTTGGTATAACCAACTTCAGTTGCCCTATCAACGAACTCATAAGAGAGAACATATTGGAAGTCATCAATGATTACCTGCTTGATATTAGGCATCATCTTGTCAATAATTTGTAAGATTTTTAGTATTTGATCCCATTTAGAACTAACGTAATAGTTTCCACTTACGTTCTTTCCTTCGATTTTAATGGGAATATATTTCTTTTTCCATGCACGGAAAGGAAGAGGTTTACCCGTAGTACTTATAATAAAAGTCTCTTCGGGATTAAGATTTCTTAAACTTGTACTTTTTCCAGTACCTGATTCACCCACGATAGCAATTGTTTCAGCAGCCATTATTCTAATGCAAAATTAAAATTCTTATTTGAATCATCTAATTCTGTAATATCATCTAGCTCCTGTTCTACTATAGAACTATCATCTTCTAATATATAATTTGGACTTGTAAACCTTTCGTAATCATAGATTTCGTCTGGCTTGGGGAGTTCCCTGAACATATTAATCCAACCAAAGAAATTAACTCCAACTTCAACATCACAATCTCCATATCGGTTCTTGAGTACCATAATACTCCTAAAATAGGAGCCTAAATACTCAATATTATAATGTTTATAAGTCTTCAGTCCATCTCTATGAGGATTATACAATGCAATCATGATATTACAATCTTGCACAGTATTACCTGAGTCTTTGGCATCATGAATAGTAAATGCACTTTTTCCTTGTTTAAACCTCTCTATATTTCCCTGCTCTCTGTTCGCCTGCTGAATTACAACAGGACTAACTCCACACTTGTCTCTGAAAAATATCAGATAACTGGAAAGTAAATCAATATCAGGTTTAGTACCCACTAGACCAATATGGTCTATTACGACATTATAGATAAGATTAGGATTATTAGGCTTATATAAAAGTCTGATTTCACTTTCAGAGAAAGTTCCCATTTCTTCTAATCTTGTTTTTAAGATTGCATATACCTTATTAGGCGTTACTTTCTTATCAAAGATTTCTAGCTTTTTACTAATCTTATCTATCCAAGGCATACACTGCTTAACTAAATCATAATGTTCCTCAGATAAAATATATTCCTTTTCTCTTGACAATATCTTTTTAAAAGATAGTTGCACTCCGTATGTTTCGAAGATATAGATAGATAATAGCTTAATGTATAATGCTACTTCCCCCATTTCCAAGCTGAAATACAATACCTTAAAATCATCATCGTCAAGATGTTCCATCAGTGGTCTATAAACATAAGCATATAGAGCAAATGAAGTCTTACCAGCACCAGAATTAGATAGAATTAAAGTATAGGTTTCCCTAGTAACTCCATCTATAATTCCTTCCAGCTTTGGTAACTTCATAGATATACCATGATTTAGTCCTAATCTACCTCTATCAATTTCATTGAGAAGTTTTTCGGAAATCATAGCAATCTCATGGAATCATAGTTAACCCCACCTTCCTCTTTCAATGCTTTAAGTTCTTCCCACTTATGGTCTATTACGAAATTAGCTATAGTGGTGCAAAGAATATTATGTTCTTTTGCCCATTTAACTAACTCTATGATTTGATTGTGGACTTCAGGTTTCCATCTAATAGTTCTTCCATAGAACCTATAGAAGTCTTCGATAGTATCAAATTTCTTAGATACCCCTCTCAGACCTACTTGTGTATTATTAACTATTCCAAATAAAGGATAAGTTTCCCACAATTCTCTGCCTAAGTCAAAGGAACATTTATAAAAGTCCTTTACTATTGTCTTATTTAGAGGTACGTCTAGTGGATTAAATACAGACCCCCTTTCGGGAATCTTATAGGTTTTATTTATAACCCCAGCATCACGAAGTCCAACTAATAGTTCCGTAGTAAAACCGCGAGCACAAACTCTAGAAGAGAAATACTCACGGACAATTTCTGGTTCATCGTCCTCTTGGGCGATAAGAATAATTTCTAATAACAGCAATTCACTTGGATTAATACCATGTTTCTCGCAAAATAAGAGTTGCTGTTTCAATTCAAGATTTTTCACGTGTACAAATTAATAGATTCTCTACTAATCTATACACCAAGCGTAGTTTACCTGTTAAAGCGTTAAAGCTTGGTTACGTGATATAAACTTAGTCTTCAACCTTTTCACTAGCTGTCTCAAGAAGGATTGCATAGTCCTTCTTTAATTCTTTCAGCTCTTCTGTAAGTTTTCCGACCTTAGTTTCCAATGCTTTGCATTTCTTATTCAAAGCAGACTTCATCTCATTGTACTCCCTTTTGGTGTAATAAGTTTCCATAATTAAAAACGATAAGTAAAATTTTGTAATTTTTTCTTGTAGGGTTCCCAAGGCTCTCCATTAAGTAACTTTCGTAAGTTTTCAACATCAATAGTAACATAGTTACCTTTCTGATGTGATTTCTTAAACCATTCTTGTTCAACGGTGTCTTCCAGCACTAATGTGAATATTTCAGAGTATTTAGAACCTTCCTTTCTTATAACCCTGCCAGCAGCTTGGGTGCTTTTAGTACTACTAGAATCTACTCCTAGCATTATACCAACTGACAGGCCAGGACAGTCAAATCCTTCAATAGCTAATTTACAACTATTAATAACTCCACTATCCAAAAGCGCAAACTCTTCAAGAGTAATTCTATTCTGTTTCTTGCTCTCTTTACCAGTATAGACATATCCTATCCCAATTTTCTCTGCCATAGCAGTGTTAGCTGAAAAGGTAATTATTTTCTTGTCTGTACGGTGAGCAATAATCTCTCTAGCTACTTCTAACTTAGCTGGATGATTATGAATGAATTTCTTCCGAGCTTGTAGGGCTCTCATAAAAGCTGTAGAATGATAAGTAATCTGCTTCAAAGCATTAGACAGCTCAGTTTTATCTAAACTATTACAGATTTGAGTTCTATAATTTAGCCTATTTCTGAGGCCGTCTTTACCAACCATACTCATTGCGAGTCCAAAATCAAAGTTAAAGAATTCAAAATGTTTTATAAATTCCCTATTTTGCTCTCGGTAGTTTTCTATGTCTTCCGCAGTAATAATTACTTGATATTCTGTAAAGTCCGATACCCAACCGCTTGCTTTAGCTACCTCAATACTAACACTATCAACAACTGGACAGTATTTTTCGACAATAGTATGTCTACCATCTAGTCTTTCTAATGTAGCAGTTAATCCAAGAATTAGCTTGTACTTTACCTTACTGAATACAAACTGTAAAGTTTCAGCAGCGGTCCTGTGAATCTCATCAATGATTAGAAAGTCACACTCATATCCGTTCTTAGCTGTAGTATTCACAACCTGTACTTCTGTATTAAGACCAAGCCCTTCCTTGTCTAATATATCTATCCACTGGTTTTTCAAAAGCTCAGTGGGAACTACCACTAGTGCTCTAATAGTAGGATACTTGGATAGAACAGCTTTTAGGCAATTGATTGCACATCGAGTCTTTCCAAAACCGGTACATGCTTCTATGGTTCCTTTTCCCTTATGTAATAACCAGGCTCTCTTACATTGCTCCTGCCGCTCATCACGAGTAACAGGAGTAAAGAGATCTTTCATCAATCTATGTTCCTAGTGATGTCCCATCCTTTAAGTTCTGCAACTTTTTTGATTTCCTCCATCTTGTCCTTCCACTGTTTAGCCTGGTTTTCGCATTGATTCTGGAAGCGATACAAGACTTTGTTAGATAACAGTCTTAGTTGATCACTAGTTAAGTTAGCGTATTTATCTCTTTTCAGTCTACACATAGATCTAAATTCAGCATAACTTAATCCAGTATCACAGATTTTTAAAGCTATAGAAGGATTCAAACGAAGTTCCTTACTTACTACTTCCAGTCTGTTGACAGCTTTTCCTGTTATTGGGTCTTTACGATACAAATCTTTTTGCATCTCTTGCTGGGTAAACCACAAACCCATCTTAACAATAAAGTTAAGCGTTAAGTGAGAATTGTCGAATAGTCCCAGAGAATCAAGACAAGCATCCATAACTAAACTTACTGACACTTCTCTAAATTCTACTGGAATACCATTAATAATATCCCCAATGGGATAAGTTTTAATGGTTTCATTAGTTAACACCTCTTTATTGTTCTGGATAATAGCCTTCAAGTCTTCCAAACAGCGGGTATTGGTATATTGTTTTTCAGCTCTAAGCCATCTAATAAGAAGCTCAGCACGACATCTCTGAATTTGGTCAGACACTATGCCCAACAATGTTATACGACCCGGATTCTTAGTATCAGAATTGTATAGCATTTGTTCACAATGGTTATAAAACCGTCTCAATTGGTCATAATCAGCGTCTACTAGTTTTACCTCTTCCTGGACCCTGTTTACTTTAGGACCTTTCCATACGTAACTATTGATGTCGTTTGCTTTATCATTTAAAGCTTCTTTCAGCTTATCTCCTAATACAGTCATAAATTATTCTTTAATAATATTCCATAATTCATCTTATTTTAATGTTAATCTAATAATATTTGCCCATTTTCAATCAACGGCTTTTCGTGAATAAACTTCAGGAAAATTATATTCGTTTCTTTATATGGAACAAAATCTTTACCATCGTACCACTTATCGATGCCTTCTTCTACATACCTCACAGTAACGTATCCGACATCTCCTAATTCCATAGAACACTGATTCCAGTTTGGGAACCTTACACACATTATATCTTTATAATCCAGATTATCGTATTCAAACCTTTCAAAAACATAACTAGCATAGCCCATCCCGTCCTCATTTTTAGCAACAAATTTTACATGGTAAGTTACTTCTTTGGTTTCCACACATCGAATGTATTAATATCCTCAAACATCTTGCAACCATAGGATGCAAAATCTCCTTGGAGCTTATCCATATTTTGGAGACATGGATAATTCTTACACCTAGTACAACTGCGTTCAGGATGTTTATAGTGAAAACCATCTTTGTCCTTAAACATTATTTCAGTAATAGGCATAACAATATTAATACACATGAACCAGCAGCTCCGTATTTTATAACGTTCTGCTTTCTCTTTAAAGACTTATTAAGACCTTCAATAGATCTATTTTTATCTTCGATTATGTTTCCATAATATAGTAACTGAACTCTGCGAACAGAATCCGTCCTTTCCCAACTCTTATTTATTAGTTCCAGATTAGTTATTTTGGTTTTCAATAACGGAACAGTCTCAGAAAGTTTCTGATGTTCAGCGAATATCAGGTTCGCCGTCTTTAGCTGTTCTCCCGTTATTGTAACGGTCGATGTATTCTGAGAAGAAGCACAAATTGACGCTATCAGAACTAGACATAATAGTAGATACTTTCTCATCATACTTCTTGTCTATATATTCAATCTTCTTCACAATGGAATCATTAACTATAAAGATACTATCTCTAATAATAGAATCTCGTACAATTTCTTGCACGTCTACTATAGGTAAGTCAAGGTGGCTCTTCCTAGAAGATAGTAAGTATATAATTAATAATCCCATTAGTATGATTGTAATATAACAGAGCTTAACCTTGTTCATTTAACTCAATGCCCATCGCCTTAGCCTTCTCTACAAGCTCGACGCATTTAGCAACATCTACGCTTCCGCTTTTAGCAGCATTGAATATTTCTTTTTCAGAACCGTTCAAATTCTCTATTTCTTTCTTGACTGCTTCTTTTTTATCAAAGCGGGCTTTCATCTGGTTGTATCCCTTAATGATTCGTTCGGGGTTTTCTTTAATAAACCCTATTTCTTGTTTCAAGAACGCCTTAACCAGAGTTTTGTTAATCACACCTCTAGACTTAGTATAGATAGTAGGACACTTGGGATCATGCAAAGCCTTATTATAGGCATTAGCCTTTCCTCTCTCCTTATCAAACTCGTCGGTTGGGTGACATACACTAATGCCTACAGACACAATTCTGCAAATTTCTGCATAGTCAGGATCGTCTACGCAAATATAGCCATCTTCACTGGACCACCCAACTGAGAGTTTGTAGCCGTCTTCACTTTCCTCTGGAGATTGGCTCAGAGCGCACGCTACAATTTTATGTTCCTTACCCTTGAAATCTACAAATGAGTCAATCATGTACTCAATCACATCCTGTTTCATTTTCTACAATTTTAAAACCGTTATTAATTAGATATTCTTCTGGAGCAAACTGTAATTCAAAGAACCTTCTTAGTGAATAATTCTTTTTCTTTACAGAAAGATTTTTCTTTTTTATAGTAATCGGTTTACTAGAAGAAAAGTATTTCTCCTCCATTAGAGCCGCTCCCCAACTCCAAATTTGATAAATCGAACTACAATAGATAAACTTATCATGTGTATATACAATTTGCTTATCCTTCTCGTAAGTCTTCCGTAAGGTCATTGTAAAACACTTTAATAGTTTTGAAAATAAATGAATTTTTTCTTGAATTATAGCAATCGTTCCAGCTTCTACTCTGATAATGAGTTAAAAGTTCAGAGGCTTTTACTCCTGTATAAACATTTTTGCAGAAGCTACTATCGTCCTCACAGCCACAAGAGTTTATTGTATACTCTTCTATACCTATGGCATAATGCCAATGACTACCTATTATTTCGCTAAATTTACCTCCAAGAAAATAATCTTCATAGATTATAACTTTGAATTTAAATTTATCTCTACTAAGTAGCCTAGCTAAACAATATGCTATATAACAACAGCCTCCAGCATTAATGTCATACTCCTCATCCAGAAACTTACAAAGCTTATTAAGCCTTTCCGCTAGAATCTCCTGCACTTCCGGTGATTTCGAGTTTAATCTCTTCTTTTGCCTTTTTAAACTCATCTAAGTACTGACCTAAAGTTATAATTTCATCTTTTCCGAATTTCTTTCTAGTTGCGTAGTTTATACAACGTTCTACAGCAGCCTCTAGTGAATAGCCATAGCCTTCCACTTTAAATTCTTTTCTCGGATTTTTCCCTCCAATATCATATAGCAGCTCCAAGTCGAAACGAGGAGAAGCATCATTGATAGGGGTTAGCCTATAAAAGGAGCCTTCAATTATCATTTTCTATTTCTTTAATAAGATTTTCGATGAAGTCTGCTCTGTTCTGTATAGCTTCATATAGTTCATCTAGACTTTCTATAGATAGCACAATAAGTATATTGGTTTATACACGGGACACTAAACTTATTTACATTATCCTTGTTCCAAGAATATAAACACCCAGTGCAATCTGGGTCTCCAGCCTCATAACCGCATTCGTTGCATAAACAGCAATTTCTAAGACTCCCAAATCCAGTTATCCTAGATAACGCCTCATGCCAGTAATCATCGTCCTCATGCGCATTGCTTTCAAGTTCCTCTCTTGTAATACTTCTATACTTTTTTACAAGACGTCTTGCAGCGTCTAAATTCTTTATTTGCATACATCTATTACTGTTAAGTTATTATTACTAGGCTGATATTCATAATCACAGTATGAATTAGTTATCGTAACATGGTCAAAATTGTTACACAACTTTTTCAAGCCTTCTATATTTACAGCATGGCAAACTATAATCTCGAATCTATAGTTAGGATACTTTTCTTTAAGAACTTTAAGTTCTCCAAGGAATGTTCCTCCAGCATCGCACAAATCATCAATGAATACAAACGTAGAATAGTAACAATTTACATTTCTACCTATAGAGAATTCCTTGATTTTTCCAGTTTCTAAGTCTCTTGTCTTATTGAACACTAAATGTCCCCATACCTTAGAGTACTCCCTGTATCTCTGATACGCTCCAGCATCAGGGAATACAACATTAGATTGTTGTGGTATATAGCTTCCATAATTCAATTCTTGACACCAACATCTAGAACCTAGAAGATTCTTTGCTCTGTTAGAGTGAGCCTCTAAAATACAGACTGAACGATAGTTCATTCCATTTAAGATATTGCACACAATTTTCAGAGAAAATGGACGGTTAAAATCCATTACCCTATCCATACGCATAGACATTAGATAGGTAATAAATAAGTCCCACTCAATTTCTTGTCTGTCTAGAATATCGCCAACTTGAGCTAACAGAAACAATTCTTCGGCAGAAGTAATTCTACACATAACCTTTACCGAATCTTTCCTTTCAAATTCGTCTGGAAAACTTATTTGAGGCTCTCCGTCAGGGAATGTAGTGAGGTCATACTTAATCTCACTTTCATCCCAATTAATTAAGTTTAATAATTTCATCTACGACATATTTTAAGATTTCATAACTTTCTTCTAAGCCCGCCCTATCGTCTAGTAGAATATTGTAATAAGGCTTTCTAGAGTTCGGAAATAGTCTACTGCTTGTAAAAGGAGGTATAATCATATCATTAATAAGATTTCCTATCCCCATTTGGACACACTCTACTTGTTTCTCTATAATTTTATTTTCGTTTTCCTCTGTAGAAAGTAAAATCATTTCAAAACCTAACATAGTACAACGTCTCAGTAGATTAATAACACAACTATAATCTCCTCCAGTATTATGATAGTCGAAGATAGTGTTATCAAAGTCGAAAGCGACTATTAGCTTTCCGTATTTCTTATACTCTTCTAATAGTCGCTTCTTACAAGCCTCTTTTCCAAATGGATGGTTAAAACTTTCCATGTAATCCATTATTAATTCTTTGCCTGATATCCTGTAGAGAATACTCCTTTTTAAGGATACCATCTTCGAACACAGCCTCTAAACAGCCTCCCTCTTCTACTTCAGGACTTACTTGGTCTTCCGCGTAGTAGACACCGTTGACATCCTGATAAACGGCAATTAACCCTTTCAAAGAGTTCTTAGTCCCATCATCAGTTTTCGGATGTTTAAAGATTTCCTTCAATTCTCCATTGATTACACAAGCAGTAGCCTTAACTGCAAAGCCTAGACTATCTCTACTTGCATACTGATATGAGAATGAACCAACACCAAGAACAAGATTACAAGCTGCCATATGAGCATTTTCAAGTCTCATGTAGATTTGTTTCTGACGCTCTAAAGTAATAGAATCGCCATATAACAAGCCTATCTTAGTACTCGGATAACGATAGTCCTTGGAAGTAGTATTCCAGCCGAATATCTTACCAAGCATATAGTATGCTCCGTAATATTGACCTTCTGATACTTCTACGTATTCTGCATCGTCATTAAACGGAGCATAACAGCAGTAGTATTTACCTTCCTTTATTCTTGTATTGAAATGAGGATTAGTTCTCAAACCACAAATAATATCTACCGGGTCTCCACTATCGGGACGAATAACTACACGACCGTCACGAGCCATAATGTCTTTCTTCAACTTAGGAAGGAAGTTTTCAACAACATTCCAGAAATCCCAAGTATCGGACACTATAGAAACAAACCCAGTAGGATATAACTCATTAATAAGACGTTTATATGTTCCTAACTCGTCCTCTTCTCCTCCTGCACACATTACCGAATGTTCAGTAGCCGGAACAGTAGCAGCAATTAATTCACTATCCGAATTAGCTCCATAATACTCTTCAAGAGCTGCAATAGCAGGAATAGTTTCACTTCCTACAAATGAAGTCATATGAGCCATACCAGAAATAACAGATGCTTCCAAACCAGCCATTCCTCTCATAGAGAAGTCATGACACAAGAAATCCAGGTTTACATCCTCCGGAAATCCAGTGTGTACTGAGTGTCTTTTGAGTTCTTTCTTATAGAGTCTTGCTCTAGTGGCAGAGGTACAAGGCATCCACAAAGTACAACTAATCAAAGTCTCTAGATAATTAGTTAACCAAAAGAACTCTGGTTTCGTATTAGTAATAGTCATCATAGGAACTCTAATAGGACATACTGAACCTTCTGGCAACGCTTTAATACGAATAGGGAGATATCCTAAATCATACAAAGCCTCAATATGTCTATATCCCACGGACTCAATTCCAACGAAGTTGTGGACTCTCCGATAAAACATTTCTATAGCTTTCTCTTTAGGCAATACAAAGAAATTCTTATTAAATTCGTCGATCAAATACTTTTTAATTAAATATTGGATTCCGAATACTACAGAACCTTCGGTAGCTTCTGGAAAGTACTTGTTACTTCTCGGAGTCCAGTTACTATAAACTTGTTCAGTACCTTCTGGGTACATCCTGTGATGGCCTAATTTGTAACCATCTGTTGCATTAATTATTTCCATTCTAAAAATTATTTTAATAACTGATTGTTAATAAACTCTTCATGTTTTTACCGACAGCTAAGTTCTTAAAACATTGAGTAATAAACTCTTTTGTCTCTGGATGAATCGCTCTAGGAGCGCTAATATATTTAATCCACCAATTGTATTCTCCCTGAAAACTATTGCCACTATATACCTTGCCAGCAGCTAAATAATCACACACTAACTCTAATGCATATTCTCTAGGGATTTTCACTGGGACTCCACCAGAATCTAATTGAGTTACCCAATATTCATAATGATGTGGATTTCTTCCTCTATGATGTAAATAGGACCTAGAATAGCCCAGAATTTCTTTCTCCTTATTTAATGGAGATGTATTATCATCGTAAAATTTAACAGAGCGAGAAAATTCATACCATCCGAACTTAGATAAATCGTGCAAAATGCCCTGCCTGTATAGTCCTAATTGGAAGCAATAGTATGCAACCCAGAACTTATGCCTTAGTATCCTTCTTAAATGCTTTAATATCCGAATCATATAACGAATCTCCTAGGAAGTTAAGAATAGGGACATCTACTGTATAGTCTCCAGTGCACACTGCAAATGTGTATACTACCCACGATGCTAGTGAGGCACCTAAACCAAGCGGAGGGATAATCAAACTAGCTACAACAATAATAATAGTCCATCTAGGGATTTTTATTCTTGTAGCTTCAGAAGTTAACCAATTTACCTGGTAGGTGTAGTACAGACAGTGATATAGAAATGCATAAAGTATAAGCCCTATGCCGTCGCATATTAAATACACAAATTTAAGATCTTCCATATCTTCTTTATAATTTTAGTCAGAACATTTCTACCTCTTAACGTATACTTGTGAGTATATCCGTCATTTCTGTTAGGATTCCACAAAGCATGGATTGCATAGTATATATAACCTACCATATATAGTACTATATTTAAGACAGGAACAAATCCCAGAACTATGATTAGTAATACTGCCCAGATTGGAACTTTAATGTCATACTCTTCGTCTATGTTAGCATAGTTGCTACTATACCCAGTCCAATAAACCGTAACATGAGTATCTTTTAAGATAAGCACCGTGACGATTATCATCACAGTGCATATTATTAAGTACATCATAGTTATTTCCCAGCTACATCCTTAAATAAGGTAGGAACAGTACCATAAGTAGGCAGTTTTCCATCCCACTTCTCCACAAAATTCTGTTGTACAATCAATGCAGATAAGGAAGCTGCAATCTTTCTGTTATACTCAGCTTCTGCGTCTCCCTTAATTTTCAGAGCCTGAGCTGCTCCCTCTGCTTGGGCTACAGCCTTTTTAGCATTAGCTTCTACAGATTTAACCTCATTTTCTATCTTAAGAGCATCCTGCACCGCTTTATTTTTAGCATCAATAGCATCTACTAATGTCTTAGGATATTGAAGACCAGAAGTTAGCTGCTCAAGTTGGAAGTTTTCGGCAAGTAATTCTTTGCTTAATCTATCTTCTATAGATTTCTCAAACTCTTCTCTTTTGCTAACTAATTCATCAGTAGTATAATTATTGAGTTGTATACGGAATGCGTTTTTAACATAGTTATATAATGTAGTATTTACGACATCAAGTATATTGTCTTTTCTGTATTTCTTAAATACCTCAGGTGACTTTCCATCAACTATCTTAAGAGATATAGTAGGGTCAACAGTAAATGACGAACCATCCTTAGCATTAATAGAAAAAGCCTCATAGTCCACAGTAAGCACATAGGTTGGGTATTCATATACAGCTGTGGTAATTGGATTATACCAAACAGCCCCCGTGACCAATGAGATGTCATCTACTCCTTTACCATCACCGTAAAGATTTACCTTGATTCCTTCATGTCCAGCGTCTACCCGCTCGTAGCCGCAACTTGACAAACCAAATACTAGAGTTAATACACACAGAAACTTAATTATTGTCTTCATCTTTTTTATTTTTAAAATGTTTTTTGAAATGTTTAATAGTCCTATAGACTAGACTAGGAATTGCTATAAATAATAACAATAGTCCTCCAAGGTTTGCAACCCATAGGGACTGAGATAATAACCACAGTCCCATATTATAGGCTACAAAAACTAATACTATGGCAATAAATGCCTTAATTAGGTTTTTCTCGACCATAAAATAATATATTCTCTATTGCTTTTCTTATTATACCACAGTAGTACACTATCCTCCGCAATATCTACATAAGGATCATAGTAGATATATGCAATGAATAGTAAGCATATAATTATAGACGCAATCATAAATCACCGAGTTTTTACAGAACCTGGTCTAGTGGTAGCAGCTTGAAAATCCTTCCCTTGCTTATCCCACCATGCTTGCTTTGATTTCAACCAAGCTACTCTTTTCTTGTACTTCATTGCTCAGAAACTATTACAATTCTGTTAAATTCATTATCTCCAAAATCAGTAGTAACTCCACACCCCTTTACTGTAAGTTTGTCCTCTGGAGCACCATAGTTAACCAGAGCCTTCTTCATAGATTCCGCTCTAGCATTAGCTAATTTGTTGTTGAAGTCGATAGGTCCCTCTTCAGAAGCATATCCCTCTATAACATATGACTTACCACTATTTGCTATGTAAGCTGCTAATTCAGACACAGCAACATTAGAAGTAGCGGATATTTCAGAGGAGTTTTGTAAGAATTGGATTTTAGGAGTAAGTAATTCTACCTTAGTAATTTCTATGGTATCTACCTTAACTACCTCAACAGGTTTGCGAGCCATAAGTTCATTATTCTTCTCTCTCAATTCATTAATAGACGCATTTAAGCTTTCTATTTCCGAATCGTTATAAAGTTTCATAACTGGGAAATTCCCTTTGCTCGACTTAAATCTGTAAGTAGCTCCTACATAAACATTGACTTCTTGGTTTAATGGAGTAGTTTTAGGAAGTAGCATATATTCTGGGGTTATATTTAACGCCCACGTATCAGTAATGTTGAAATTACATCTTACTGCACCACGCGCAGATACATTGTTATAGACGTACCCATAGGTATGATACCAACCGGCTCCTATAATCAATACGGGTTCAAACAGACGTCTATTACCTTCATAGCCACATACCAGATTACTAAGATTGGTAGTAACATTAGCCGTAAGGTTGTGTGAATCAAAGAATGTCTTATTTCCCTGATTCATACCCGCTACCATGTCTAATTCTAGGCCAAAGATGGGTGTAATTTCTTTACCTACAGCAATATTCACCAGAATATCATTAGGTTCAGTCCAACTTCTCTGATTGTCCCAGACTGTAGTTCCAACATTACCGGAAATATACCAATTGTCTTTCAAACTTCCGGTTTCTACAACTTGCGCACTTGCAAACGCACACATTAAACACAAACAAATAATACTAAAAATTTTCTTCATAATTACATTAATTAAAATTTAATCCCACCAAGTTCTCATACGCTCAAACTTAAGTTTGTTGTACAAGTACCAGGCTTTTTCTCTTCTCAAAGAATCTTGGAGAATAGGTTCGCTCCAATCGAGATCAGCAGCTTTAGGACGGAATCGTTTCCAATTCTTAATGTTTATGTGCCTATCTACAAATCCTTTAGACCTAGGTCTGAAATCACAGTGGTAGGCAGAATCTATCTCTAACACAATGTCCAAGAGTCCTAGTGCTAGTTTTAGATCCCTTTCAACAAATTCATTACCTTCAGCAATTCTGGATACTTTGAAATATTCATACATCCTGATTAAGGCTTGCTTCTCTAGTGAGAGCACGAAACTATAATCAAACGGATAGAACTTCATAGCCTCTTTAATGAGCTTCTTGTTCTTACTCTTTCTTAGTTTCATATTCTTGACTTGCTTCAACTGCTAATTTATCTGCGAGATTATTCATCTGAGAAAAGAAATCAGAATTGGAGGTATGTCCTTTTACCCAACAAAAGTTTATACTAGGACAGAATTTTTCTGCCTTTTCTAAAACCTTGTCATACAAATTCCATAGTTCCACATTCTTTTTCCTTTTCCATCCTTTAGTAGCACATCCTATAACGTACTGAGAATCTGAATAGATAGTAAGAGATTTAAGTTGACTGCTTACTGCATTAAGGGCATATATTACTGCTAACAACTCACATTTGTTATTAGTAGTATTAGGAATCATTTTGCTAAATTCATAGACTTTTTCTCCATCAATTACAAATACGACTCCTACCCCTCCAGTGTTTCTAGACGAACTAAAAGCTCCATCAGTGAAGACTTCTAGAACCTTATTGGATTTCTCCATCACGAGAATTTACTCTCATGTTAGTTCCTAGTAATATTGCAATCTTTATCAAATCATCATAATTATCACAAATTATATTTTCTAGAATATAGTTTGCGTAATCCTTAATCTTAACTCTCTTACCTATAGCTCCGTATTTGTCATTTAACCATTTAATTTGAGGATTGAAATCCTCTAACCCATCGGATAAGTGTCTAAGAGCTTTCCTAATAGGAACTGGAAACCACATTTTCTCCCCTATCCAATCTAAATGACAATATCCAAAAGCAAAAGCTCTACTCAAATCTCTTTGAATAAACTCGTCTAACTCAAAGTTTCTCTCATGTCTGCCCATTTCCTCAAAATCGTCTCTTAAGTCTAGGCAAAATACTTCGTTAAACTCAATCATCGCTCCAAGATCCTATAATGCAGTCTAACTCTAGTATACCGTATCTGTATATAGCCTTAAATGGTCCAGTAGCCATAAAAATCACAGGAGCTTTGCTAGTTTCCTTAACTTTCATAACACCCTTAAGTAACCTGCTAGCACAGTCTCTAAGTTCACTTATGTCAGGTATTTTATATATACTAGGTGCTACAAACATTTTCCAGGAGGACTTATCTATACAATTCCCCTCATCGTCATAGCTTCTTTTGCTCTTTTCCCAATTCATAAATTCGCGAACTCTGTCGAAATCAAAGTTCCTCATTATGTTCTCGTACTGAACATTTAGAGGAGGAGAATCACTGTAGTTGTTTGTTCTCTTCACTTTCATTTTTGTAACATTCAATAAGACGTTGCAGATTTGAGAGTCTGTCAGGTTTTACACTGACAATTAACCCTCCCTTCCGCAAATTATAACTTAGTTTAATTCCGCAATGACTTAAGACATCTATGAAGTCTTTCAAAGCGTTTCCCTTTAAAACATTTCTGTAGACTAACTTCTGACCATCTTCATAACCTTTACGATAATATTCATTCGCAACATCAGAAATAAGCCATCGCTTAATAGGCGAAATCCTACTTAAGAGTTCATTGACTCTGGTTGCAATGAAATCCATATTACTGATTGATTACGAGGCTATCAACGCCTACAGTATCTACACTTAATGTGTCCACAACTTTCTCAATGACTACAATAGAGTCATTCTCTGAGGTCTTAGTGTTTCCTGCACAAGCAGACATCAATGCAATCATTCCGAAAAGCAATAGTACTTTCTTCATTTCCATTAGTTTTTAAAATTAATAACTTATCTATCAAAAAAAAAGAGTGGTTCCAATATCTGTGCTTCACCAGATATTTTCCCCACTCCCAATACTCCGAAGAGCTTGTACCGTTATTAGGTTGGCCAACCTCCCTTTTCATCTTGTTGAGAATTTGGGATAATAGTCACCAAGTTTAAAGATTACTTGTAACTGAAGCAAGGCTGAAATCCCGTTAAGGACTTCGTAACTCCTCCAACAACGTGGTTGGCGAGCTATTTTAGTAGGAAGCTAACGCGCAGGCAAAGATAAAAGCAAAGTCTAAGACCTGACCGTACTAACAAAGACTAAGGCAAAGACTCTTATATATTATAAGAGTAATTTTTTTTTAATTTTGCACAGTCAGCGAATGAGTTGTCAGAAATCCAGTGATTTCTAATAGCAATTATTTATATTCCTGTTAAGTATAAATTGTTAGCTTCCTACAGAAAATCTTCTAAATTACTTAGAAGAAGGATCGCCTTGTTTCTTAATCTCTTCGAAGATTCCTAGGAGATTCTTTGGCAAGGTAATTTTTAACTGTGAAATCCGCTCCTTTTCGGAGGTCTTCCAATTATTAAAGCGGCTTCTTAATTCTTGTATCTTAGAATTATATCTCTCATAATCAGCCTTAAATTCTGCAAGTCTTTCCTGATATTCCTCTTCTCTAGTCATATCAATCTTATTTACAGTCTCTTTAAGTTCAGCTTTAAGAGCGTTTAATTCTTTCTCGTAGGAACGGTATATGTCTTGGAGAGACATAAACATATCATCTACCTTACTTACACTAATAGTAGGGTCTTGGTAATAGAGAATTAAATCTCTACCAGATCCTTCCTTATAGATAGGACAATTCTCAGCGGCATGGACATCCTTTCTAGCCTTACTGAAAGCCCCTTTAGGATGGATATATTTACCATAAGTAGAAGCAAACGCTTCAAGTCTTAGATACTTGTTTCGCTTATTGCCGTCCCAAGAATCTATAACTTCCTTCTCTTCTGCTCTCCGCAGAGATTCCGGATACTCAGGTTGTTCGGGGATTTCTATGCCGTTTTCCTTAGCCCATTTCTCAATAGAAGTAGCGGCAAGATAAGAAATCATCTCCTCTTTCTTTTTGATAGCTTCTCGTACCCAAGCACAGAAACTATTCATTTCAGCACATTTTTCCAAATCGTTCTTAATGAAGCCTATGGAAGTTTGCCCTACAGTCATTAGCTGTTTTTCTCCACCTCCAATAGAGGCTACAGATACTTGGTAAAACTTCACACCATTTAGACGCTCTGTGGCAGCCTGAATCATTTCCTGCGCAATATTAGCATAATAGTTAGCAGATGTGGAAGTTAACCCTTCGTTTCCAAAAAATACACTTTCTTTCATTTTGTTAATTTATCAATTACGTTTACTATAGACTGTTCTCCAGCTATAAAGCCAGACTTATGAGCATTTCTAATAAGTTTTTTCAAACTTTCTAGCTCTTCTTTTGATTTAAGAGTATTACTATTGTATATCTCTTCAAGTTCCTGTATATATCTTTCCATGACTAAAAATATTTAGTACCCGAAGTGGCATTACTCTGGAAGTATGCCGTACTTCCATATGTAGCCATAAGCATGGGTTATTTTATGATTGCAACAATCAGTGATATGTCTTTTGCAATTAACAGTTTTTGCTAGACCATTATCTACAAGCCATTTAGCTGCTTCCTCTCTTCCCCAGAAGTGCTATATATAATTGCCAGCCATATCAAATTGATCGATTTTCTTAGCAGACCCACCTCTGATTTTAATGCTATGAGCTTTCAATACCTTTCTTACAGTATCATCACTACATCCCACTTTCTCTGCAACTTTTTTGCAAGTATATCCCATATTGTATAGTTCGATTATCTCTTGATAATCATATAACTATGTTCCGTCTCCACCCTTAGTAGCATTATAGCCTTTGGAGCCATAAGTTTCCAACTCTTTTATCCAATATACCTCTCTTTCTGAGAGTATGTTTTCATCCTTTACATATTCTAATTCCTCTACTATAAAGTTTTCAACTCCATATTTATTCATAGCATCATATAATGGACGTTTTTCACATCTTTCTTTTCGAGAATCCTTGCAGTGTTCCTAAAATCTTTCCTATGTAGTAAAGAGGGTTTTACCAACGTATCTTTTATTGTTGATAATATTTGTAATGCAATAGATATATCCCATATCATAAATTATTTATAACATTATTAATAATTGATTGAATTAGCTTTACCCAAAACACACCACGTGGAGGTTTCAATCTTGTGTTTCTACCCGAAGTGGGACTCGAACCCACACGGCCCTTTCGGACCATCAGAGCTTAAATCTGACGCGTCTACCAATTTCGCCATTCGGGCATAATGACAGCTATTCTCACGAACCACTGTCGAGAATAATCCTAATTATTTCTTACTAGATTAGTCTCTAAATTGTTAAATTCAAAGTTAAAATCCGTTAAGAAATGTTTATCTAGTTCGAACCACATTATAAACCCAAGATATATCGGCATAATCTACATAGATTTGGGAATTTCCATTATTCTCAACTCTAAGTCTTAGAAATCCTTTATCATAGTCCTGGTCTAGGACTCTAAACTTCACCTGAGTTCCATTAGAATCATAGGGAGACTTGACTTGCTCTAAAACTTTGTATATTTGAGTTTCTTGGCTGTAAATTATAATTAGGTCATTGGATAGGTCAAATTTTATATTTATATCAACTGATTCCCAATCAGACCATTTTGTCCAACGCCCATTATCAACTACTCTTACAGCAAACTCGGTAGCCTTAAACCATTGGGTTTGAGCTTGGACTGCTCCTACACAGAACAGCCCAAACATAATTACAATAAGAATCCGTTTCATCCCAATTCAGCGAGGCGCTGTCTCAGTTCCTCCTCTGACAAGTTCTCCAACTTCTCAGATTGCTTCTTATCTAACAGATCCAGCAATTTAGCCTTCTCAGCAGCCTTTTGCTTGGCATGGTCTCTGTCTGCCTTTTCTTTCAACTTGTCAGTAATGATATCTTTCACAATGTTGAACTTTAATTCAAGTTCATCATTCTTAGGTGAATCATTACTAATAAAAGATTTTCTAGGACTCTTAGCTAGTTCTTCGTCATAGGAGACAGCTAATTTATCCAATACTGGCAGGCTCAAGTCCCACAAATCTTCAACACTCAGATTACCTTTACTAGTTGCGAAGCGCAACTTCATTCTTGATGCTTGTTTAAACATAGTAGAAAATGATTTTAAATGATTTATTATCTACTTTTACAATAACGTCGTTACGAGATGTTGAAGAGAACCCAAGTCCACTTAACTGCTCGTCACTATATTCAGTTTTAGCCCTAGCTCCCAGAGCTTCAAATACTCTCTTATGGTCTCTCTCAAGGTCAGCTCTTAAGTACTCATTAAAGAACCCTCGAACCGGCTCAGGATTCTTACATCCATCAACCATAAAGAATAGGTGCTTATTACCTACAGAGTTTCCTTCCCAGTGGTTAGGAGAGAACATTATACAAGAAACCTTTTGGAATTTCATAGTATCTATTCCCCACTCGTTTACCGATTTGAAAGATGTAGTCCCTTCTGGAATAGAAGGAGTTAGGCTAATGTTGCCTTGTCTGTCTACTTCAATACGAGCAACATCAACGTAGTCACCGTGCGGAATCATCTTGCTATAATTAAACTTATGGATCTCTCCGTTGATTTCAATTTCCATCTCGAAGCCTACGTCTATACTTTCTCTTCTAGCGAAGTTATGAACACGTACCCTATAGCTCCCAGTTCTTATTCTAGATGGGTCTGTCCAGATAATATTCTCAACAGCATCTCTAGTTTTACCACTTCCAGCATTCATGTCTACGTCTAGAACGCCACCACTGTACCCGTTCTTATGTCCAAAATAAATTTCACTACCACCAGGCTCAGTTACATGAAGATCCAAATCGTCGTAGTTAAACCAGTGTAGAGAACATCTTAGGAATCCATTAACATTACCTCCTGCTGCTTTAACCTTTTCTTTGAATGAATCAGCTACAGAACCGTTGTAAACCCAAGCAAAGTTATTGTTCCACTTAAACAACTGATTAGCGTCTGGATTCTCAGGAGCAGTTAAAGTAACAAAGTTAGGAATGTGCCTATTCTCTACCAAGATAGAGACATCCTTTGCTCCTGGCAATATATCAGTTACAAACTTCTGAGCGGATACTTCAGTAGCTTTAGTAAATTCCTTCGGGTTTACCATAGCAGTCTCCGTAAGAGCGTCAAACATTCCGCCTTTCATTCTAGCACGAGTATCTCTATTTACGAATAATACATCGTTTACAGAAATATCTTCTACATGTGCATGACGTCTAGGAAGGGCATCAGTTAGTCCAAGTTCCTCAACTTTCTTTTGGGCGGCTTCTATTTGCTTCTTGGTAATAAGAGCAGTAGGTCTCTTGTAGTTAGCAGGAGCCATGATATTCTCATATGCTCTTACAGCCCTTTCCAGTTCTACTCCATTGCTTAGGTCAATAAGCAATGTTCCCATAGCCGTATTTCTAATCTTAGCTATAGGAGATCTGAAATTCATCCAACAGAAATTTGAAAGATTCTTCCTAGGGGCAGACTCCTTTATTCTCCTAAATTCCTGCAGCCCCTTCAAGAACTCTTGTCCACGGTAGAGAGAATTATCTTCAATTAGTTCTATTACAGTATTAACTGAATCATCAGTTAATTCCGAGATTGAACGTTGAAGAACTTCCTTTCTCGCACGAACATCGCCGCGATATCCAGGAGCAGTATCAAAATTGTGAACTCTCTTATTGAATTTGAATTGGTTAGGAATTTGAACAAACAGATGTGTCCAAGTTCTAGTAGTTCCATCTGGAAGAAGTTGAATATTATGGTCACATCCATGGAACTCGTTTACATCCTGTATAAAGATGTCAGCTATTCCAGCTTCCTTAACCAGTTTAGCTAATTCCTTAGCAGTTTTCTCATACCCAGGAGTATGAACGTCATCCCAAAACGTCTTAATTTCGAAGGTTCTGGGATCAATAGCTACTACCTTACCGTAGTGCCTAATAAATGACTTGCAAGCATTACAGTTATGATCTTGCCTAATATCGTCATCCTCAAACGATAGCAAGTATCCAGTCCACGGCGGATCCTTGTCTACATTAGCTACGAAAAGAGTGTCTGCAATCATATTTTTGAAAGCAGCCTCTACATCTTTCTTAAAATCTTGAAAATTCATTTTTGATCTTTATTAAATATTTGATTAACTAAAATTATGCCTATTCCACTTAGGGCAGCAGTTTCAAAACCGAGTATCTCTTTAATCCCAAATAAAACTACCGCCATAGCAGCTACTGCTCCTAGTCTAACTCCCTCTGTTTTCCAATTCATGTTCCAGTTTTTGTAATGTTTCTACACTTTCTTCATAAAACTTATCCTCATAAGGTTCACTAATCTTGTAAATAGCAAGAATCTGCTGAAACCTTAGGTAAGGATACTGGTCAATAATTTGTCCGAGTCTGGTTAAGATTTTGAAATTAGCTTTCTTTCTAAGCTTAATAACTTCTCTATTCTGAGTTTCCATACTTATTGGAAATTTCAAGTTCTAATTTCTTAACCTTACTCTCATAAAGAGAATCCTCCGCGTACCCTATCCTATCCAAGAATACATAATAATTCTCTTCTGGATTATACTTGTTGAGGATGAACTTCTTATAAGCAAATACACAGCTTATCCAACTATCAAAGCTAAAGTAAGACATTGTTCTAGAGTTATAAAGTCCGAACAGATTATTCTTATCTTTACATAGCTTTGATTTAAAATTGCCAGATTCCAGAACAGCCTGGGCTGTTATAATAGCTGGACTTGGAAAATCGTAATGTACTAAGGTATTATAAAGTACCTCTTCATTTACTTCTTCCAACAAATAAAATGGATGCTCTGGCAGCATTACCATTTCATCTTGCTTCTCATTAAAGTGGATAAGGTGATGCAACGAGTATCCCGTTGCAAAACCAAATACTATACTGATTAGCAAGATGAATAAAACTTTCTTTTTCATATCTTGATAGATTTCGTAAATTCTGCATCATTGCACAGCTGATATTCAACCTTGTTGAGTTCAGGAATGTAAACAATGTAGTAATAATCAAAGAACTGATTGTTGTCCTCAAATCCTATAATTATTCCTTCATGTCCCTCGTGCGTTGTGCAGTCTTTATATAAATATTTAGCTATGTCAGCACGAATCTCATCGTGATTAATAACAGCTTGTAGTGCGGAGATACCATAGTAAGAAGTATTAGTACCTCTTACCTCATGCCCTAGTATATCCTTATCGTATGAGGTGGTGATAATCATAATTCTTAATTACAGATTCTATAGTGGAGACGGTCTTATACAAGGATACTATCATACTGACTTTCTTAGAAATCTCATTACACATATTTTGGTAATAGTCTCTGTCAGCTTCTATACTTTTTAGTTTATCCAGATCAACAGCTATCATTAGTTTAGAATCCACGCCTTCAAGATACTTCGCTTCAACAGCTTCTTCTTCCGTATCATACTGACCTAGAATAAACGGGATGCCATTCCGGAACTTAATTAAATAGAACTCCTTCATTTTCCAATTTTAAAGTACTCTTTTAGTAAATCAATATTTCCTTCCTCTAGATGCCTTATGATAGCTTCTCTTTCTTTTTCCATAAAATGAAGCCGACTTTCTAGAATACTTATCTTATGACTAAGATTATTTTCGTATTCCTCTAAAGCATCTACAATGACATTAACTGTGGCACAATCCTTCATCGTATTCTTAGTTGTAATGACTTTCGTCACCATTATCGTCTCCGATAGGATTTTCCAACCATACTTTTCGGCGGTAGCCTTAAATAGAGGAAGCCCGTACATAGAATAATTATCCTCGGAATAGTCTTCTAGTCCTTCTTCTAGAACTTGGTTCCAGCGTAAAACCACATAGAACATCAAGCTAGCTGATATTCCTCTTTGGTCTAGAGCTTTTTCAAATCCAAATTCTACATCTTTTCTAAGTTGAGCTAGGATATTTTCTCTAGTCCATTCTTTAGGCTCCGGATAAGGTTCTTCACTGTCCCATTTGAAACCTATCTTTTCTAATTGTTCCTTAGTTAAGAACTGGGACAATCTGACGCCAAAGCGATCATCAAGGAATATCTCATAATCCTTGTAATTGTCTAAAATCTCGTTTAATGTTTTCATTATAATTCTTTTAAATAAATATTCTGAGGATATTCTCCAAATACTTCCAGAGTCACCGGACAAATCCAAACTCTATCATTATAGCGCCTGCTCTTACATAAGTAAGTAGCTCCACTCTCGTCTTCTTCTATCTTAGATAAGGTTATCTTAGCTACGGATGGATCCACCATTTGTAGTCTAACAAATTTATTATCTATAGAATCAAGAAAACTGTCAGCCCCATTGACCATAGCTAGCTCTCCTGGGTCTCCACAGAAATCTGACCACCAATAGAACCAGGTTCCTCCAATTTTTACAAATTCAAATGTCTTTCTCATTAATTCTAATTTATTAAACAAAAAATACCCAACAACTTTCGCTGCTGGGGTACATAGTAACGCCAACGGGATTCGAACCTGTATGCCAAGAATGAAAATCTTGTATCCTAACCCTTAGATGATGGCGCTATCCTGGTTACGCGATAAGACTATAAGCCTCTTGCAATAACTTAATAGTTGGGACTTTATTATTGTCTACAACTACTATTTTATAAATGTTCAAGAACTCTATATAAGTCAAAGAGGTGCATGTAAGGAAAATTTGCACGTCTTCATTTATAGAAGCGGAAGACTTAAGTTTTAGATCTATTCTCACCATTTCTGGTAAGCATCCTACTTGAGACGCATCCCAAGTTGACTTAGGTTTTCTAAGAACTTCTCTCTGTTTTGCAGATAGATATTTGTCCTTAAGAGTACTCTCAATAAGAGTTCCACTGAAAGTTAAACAACCTTCAGCAGGAGTATTGTTACTTAGTGCTTGTTGTATCTTCTGCACAGCAGAATCCTTAGGTTTTGGGCCCATCTGTACAGGTGTCTTCATTCCTTTTATAAGCTGCAACGATGGAATAAAATCTTTAATCTGATTTGCATTCCAAACGAGAAACTTTCCAGGACTATCTTTGATAGTCACAACGTATTTAGTTCCTCCGTTGTAAGGAATAATGACCTGTAGGTCTGCGTCAGTCATTTTGCCCCAATGGTCAGAGACTCTTACCTTAACATTACCTATAACAAAATAGCGAGAAACTGTAGTTTCAGCTTCAATTATTTCAGAAGCTGTTGCCAATAAATACTTTTCCAATCTAGTCATAAAAATTAATCTAATTTAATGGTTAAGATCCCCCACTCGGATTCGAACCGAGGTCTCGAGATTACAAATCACGTGTTCTAACCAACTAAACTACAGGGGAATAAATGCCGAGACTGGGGGGATTCGAACCCCAACCTTCACAGTGACAGTGTGATATGCAAACCATTACACCACAGCCTCGAAAATGCAGGTATTTATCTCGTTACACCTGCGAGTCCGGCAATCCTTTCTTATATACCGTGTGAGCTGGCGGTTTTGTAGGGCTAATCAGACTTGAACTGATAACCTCCACATTATCAGTGTGGTGCTCTAACCAGTTGAGCTATAGCCCTATTTCTCTTTGTACCACCGTGCAAAATGCACATTTGTAAGTATCTTTATATCAGGATACCTCCCGTGCCAGGAATTGCTACAAAGAATGTGGACCTAACGGGAGTCGAACCCGTGTCCAAACAACCCTCGTTACAAGGATAACGTGCGTCTCATTTTTATTACATCAGCTAGGGAGTTCTAGCATTTAGGTAGTTTTATAAGTCTTACAAGAGTCCATACTAAGTATTTCTCTAGATGCTTATCTACAAGCTACCAAACTATAGGGCTGACCGAAGTCAACGTTCCACACTCCATTTTACGTTGGAGAACGGGATGATACTTTAGAGATTCGTCACATCTCATGGAACACATCTTCCATCTGTTTTATGACATAGGAGATTCAGTCTTACTAACTCTTAGAGTGTTCCGATTAAGAGTATATTACTAGGATTAGAGCCTAGCTCTCCATTATATCAATATACTCAACCTCTTCTGTTTCTAGGTCTCTCCTGTAACCCGACTTAGTTGATAGTGTCTACCAACAAGCCAGCAGCTTAGGCTGCCATTCTTACTTCGCTATAAGTAGCATTTATTGTTTTTCCTTCGTTTAAAGAGATTGCGCTCTACACGTCCTTATAATTTGTAATCGCCTGTCAAATCCAAGTAGGCCCATACCCAGTTTATCTCTGATTAGAAAACTGGAGAAAAGAAATTATAGCATTATAGTTGAGCCAGGAGGCAAAATTGTGACCTTACAAGTAAGCAAATGACGCGTATCCCCAACAGTAAACAGCTTAGGATAGCATAGACCGCTACGCCCACCAATGATAATTAAAGCATCTCCGTACCTCTGAACTATAGTTCCAGGCTCCATTTCCTCGTCACAGAACCAATTTACAATCTCAGCTACATCTCCATCTTTCATATTTGTAAGATGTGTTGTGATTGTCTTATTAATTACTTTTGCCATATAAACACTGTTTTAATATTTCCTTAGTAACTACTCTATCAGCTTCTCTAGATAGCTTATCCAACTTTTCTAAGTCAAACTCGCTAGACTGGAACTTAAATTGAATCCAAGTTGGTTCACTAGGTCTATAGTCTAAATAAGTCTCACACTTATCAGTTCCCAAAACCTCATGCACCATAGCTAATATACGTTCACCAGCAGCTTTAGTTTTTACGAATCCAGATAAATCATATCCAACACCTCTAGAACTCCAGTATTCTCCTTCCTCTGGACGAATGTCTTTGGGTTCCCAATGCCAGGCAGAAACACCGGACCTAGGATGAGCAATACGATGAGCATACTCCATTACGGATTCCGAATTTGGATCAGAAGGATTCTCTGGATGAGAGCCATATTGCACTATGCCTTTTCCGTTATCACTTCTTATTTCGAATGTTAGTTTACAATGTCTGCAAGTTCCAGAGGTAACTCCTCCGCAAGAGAAACAACCACTGGTCACAGAATCACATCCACAATTAGGACAACCCCATTCCTTAAATTCTGAGAATAATATAGATAACATTAGTAATTAGGTTTAAATTCTACTTCCTTTAATACAACATACATCTTACCATCCTTCTGTTCGAAACAACCATTAGCTTGTAAAAAGTTAATGATAAAGTCCATAGGGATATGGTGATTGTCAGTAATAAGCATTCCATTATCAATATGATAACGTTCCTTTCTTTCTAATCTAGTGGGATTACCGTTTATAGTAATCTCACCAGAATTTTTATTCTCCTCATCAGGTTTAATTCCTTTTATATAAATGGAATAGCCGGATTCAGCAAGATAGACCTGTTGTATCACACTCATAGCTCAGGAACATCGGAACGATTATCGTGATAGCCTTGGTCTCCAACAAGCTCTGCTAAACATCCGTGCATATAGGGAACTAGCTCAGGCTTCTCCTTATAGCATCTGTAAAGCATCCAACTCATATTCATAGAATTTCCACTATGTCCCTTGTCATAGTAGGGAAGCTTATTTTTGATTTCTTCAATCAATTCGAACAGGCTAGGGAATTTTCTATAAAATTCTTCGCACTCTTCCAAGCTCATTTCCTTGAAATATTCGGCAAACGATAAAGCTTGCTTTATACAAGCCATCTCATAACCGAACAATTCATTCTCCTCAAATGTGCCGTCACCAGCTTCACTGAATAAGCGATTAAAACGCTCAATTCTCTCCTGAAATTCTTTCGGAAGAGCTTCTTTTGTAAGATTTTTGTAATTCATGATCTAATTTTTATAGTTAATAAACTTAAGTTGCGAGAGTCGGACTCGAACCGACGACCTTCAGGTTAGAGCCTGACTAGCTACTATCATCTCGCAATAAATGTGGACACGCAGGGACTCGAACCCTATCTTCCGGTGTGCAAAACCAGCGCTCTAGCCATTTGAGCTAACGGCCCATTCACTTATTTTTGTATCATATTAAGGATTTCTTCAAAGGAATAACTTAAAAAGACTCTATCCATGTCAGCATCACTAACTACACCCTCAGGTCTAGGATAGATGAGAGTAGGAGAATGTCCTCGTTCGTGTAACCCATACACAATTTCCACATTGCCTTTAATAAGACGAAGGTCTATATATTCAGACATAGAAGAATAAAATCCGATGTTGTTATCTTCTATGTAAGAAGATCCTTTCTTAGTCATTACCTTACGATAAGGTTTATAACCTTTACTAATCAAATATTCTACAAATCCAATCATAATAATTAATTTTAGTAGTTCCTATGTGATTCGAACACATGACCCTCTAATTCGTAGTTAGATACTCTATCCAACTGAGCTAAGGAACTGACATCAGTTTTATTTTTGGTTGGTCAAAACCTTTACAAAATTTCCACTGTTAAGATTCCGCAACTTAACAACACCAGATAAGTTTTTATACCACAGTCTATAGGACTGTTACGCAAGGGCTGGCTTCAACTTAAACCTCGAACGGATTTTTACCTTGCCAGGTTAGGATATTTTCATTATAGTGGTTTTGATTTAGCAAGGATCACCATCCATGCCCATGTTCAGCCCTATAGGCATTTATCTGCTCCTGTTCCCTTGCTCTTTTATTATCTCTATTCCACGAATAAAAAGGGTCGCCAGAACAATCTTTACTTTGAGCTTCTAAGGCTTTCTCGCACGAGCGTTTCTTCATTACATATGGACAATCACAACTTCCGTTGTAATACCAACAACAATAATCACATTGATGCATAATCTAATATTAAAAGTTAAAGTGGGTGCTAGCCGTTTCTATCCCACCATTGCGTACTACAGTGCTAGCTACCGTCCAAGTTACTCTCTTCCTCACATCAACTTGGAATTTGCTGGATTAATATTACTAGGAGGATTCAGCAAAAAGCTCTTTATTTCTCAGCCTGTTTAGAAATTTCTAATGCGGCAGTTTCATCACTAATACATTCAGTAGGACATGGAATAATATTTCCGTGAATTTCTCTATGGCAATTGGCGCAGACTAGTATACATTTGTCCAATTCCTCTTTAACACGTTTCCATGAACGTGTATAACCCTTTGCGGATATTCCGAAGTCCTTTTCTTCTGAATTAATATGGTGAAACTCCAAAGCCCCAACATATTTGTTATATCCACAACATTGACACTTTCCACCTTTGTAAGCAATAGACATAAGTTTTACTTTATCTCTTCTTCTCTATACTGCCTCTGCTTCACATTTAAGACATTTCCATTTGGTTCTATTACCATCTTTTCGCTCTGCAAATTCAGTTTCTCCGTGAATCTAGCAGAACATAACTTCTCTCTTATTCATAATATTACTTTTTAATAGCTGGGGCACATGGACTCGAACCATGATTCTTTGATTAATAGTCAAAAGTTCTGACCTTTGAACTATACCCCAATAGTTAATTTCTCTCCACGACATAGATAAGTACCCCTTTGGTACTTACCTCTAGTAGTATTTCTTACTCAAATCCTCTATAGGGAGGTGGGATAGTTCCAGAAACTAACCATGTGTAGCTTTTAGAACTCTGTTCAAAATACCACTTAGCAGCTTTCTTCACAACATTAATTACCTTTTTCATAACATTAAAGTTTAAAATTGTTAATAATTAATCTAATTCAGAGCCACAAAAGGAGTTTAGTTGCGGAGGTAGGATTCGAACCGTTTATGACGATTTCTAGGTTATGAGCCTAGCGAGATGACCAACTTCTCTACTCCACTATATTGACTCGGTGGTCAGATTCGAACTGACGAACTAAGGATTTGCAGTCCTAGCCATTAAACCACTCTGGTACACCGAGATTGTTCCGATTAAAGGATTTGAACCCCTGACCTCCCGCTGATGTTTTGGATGCGGACGCTCTAACCAGACTGAGCTAAATCGGAATATTGAGTAGGTAATGAGAATCGAACTCACATCATCGGCATGGCAAGCCGATGCACTAACCGTTGTGCTATACCTACAAATGTGCAGATAGAGAGACTCGAACTCTCCCCTTCAGATTGGAAGTCTGACGTGCTCAAACCATTAACACCACATCTGCATTGAGGAGAGTTATGCGATACTCTCCTAAACGCTACTACGAATGTAGTAATTCTTGGGCTTCAATTTCGCCAATTATTTTAGTAAGTGCGATCTTGAATGGATTTCCCTTGATTTTGTCGAAGAGATTGGCATCGCGTACCTCCTCAACTTTGTCTGGAACATTCAATTTTCTTTTACCGTTGTCTACGGTTTTCCATGTGATAACTGTGCAACGCTTCACGTCATAAACGCTGTCGTTGCGGTCAACGAACACCTTGAAGAAGTTTCTTTTGTGCTTTACTACCTCAACTCTTTTAAAGTTTTTGATAGGTGCGTGCATTTTCAAGTCACATCTTCCATTAGCTAAGAAAATCAATTCTGCCATAATAATACTCTGCATAGTCAGAGATTCAAAGTTAAACTATGCTAATTCCAGTCTTTCGTCTGGCACTCCACCTCGTTTTAACCAATAGCTACTGTCCTTCACTATCTGAGCTAAGCTCTAAACTGGGATAAAGGTATTTATTCTATAAATATAAAAGAAGTTCCGTATCTGTCCAAGAATGATTCCAGATATTCAGTCATTTCATTGTTAGTTTCGAAATACAGAACCTCATCACATTCATCGCTTAATTCAAAAACTATGTGAGGTTTAGTATATACTACCCCATTTTTAAAGAAGTCCTTCTTGGGGTCTAATTCTGCGATCATTTCTTCTTCAGAAAAACACTCTCCAAGATACAGACAATTGTACCAGTAGTCGTGGTGCCTCTTCCAGAAAAAGAAAACAGAGGAATCATACACATAGTGTTCCCAATACCTATTAGTTCTAGTTTTATAAGCTAAAACTCTCCTAACCAAATTTCCATTAATATACGTATCCATAATTAATCCCAATATTCTGGACAATTATCCACTGTTAATAATCCTTTTTCGCATAGACCTCCGTCATAAAATATACATGACGAGCAAGAAAGATTATCCCTGGATTCATATTCCTGAATACCCTCCTGAATATCTTTCTTAGCTTTGTATCTATCTTTTCTATTCTCTTTCTTGTATTCGTATTGCATCATTTTACTTCTATAAGGAGAAGTACAATTTTTTAGCATTTTAGCATACTTAGAACCATCTAGAAAATCTGTAATTGATTCGCAAACTCTCAATGCTTTATTCCTAAAAATAGGAACATTGTATTTTACAGTAGCTTTAATTCCATTAACAGGAATATAGAACCTTCCGCAAGAATCATAGACCTTTTTAGCCCTAGAAATTCACTTTCTTTTAGAAAGTTCTCTTCTCAATTTTCTATCCATAAGCAAATAAGATTGGTGTAGAATCTAGAGTGGGATTCGAACCCACGAAACACGGTTTTGCAGACCGTTCCCTTAGACCGCTCGGGCATCTAGACGTGATGGGAGACTAGCTTCTAATTCTTCCTGTGTCATTAGTACGAATCCTCTGAATTTTTAATTAGGTTGCGAGCTTTGTCCATTCCGGACTCGTAGGCCTCCACAACATACTGTATAGCAGTTTTTGAATCAACTTGATTCATGGAATTGCTATTTTCTACCAGCTCTTGAATAATCTCACTTAACTCTTTCATAATCTATAATTGAATAAAAGTGTAGGGTAGGAGGGACTCGAACCCTCACGCCTTGCGGCACATGGGCCTAAACCATGCCTGTCTACCAGTTCCAGCACTACCCCAAGGTTACAATTCCCTGTCTCTTATTTTCTCAGCCGTAGCACACATTTCTTGATAATACTTGACTACTTTATTGAACAATTCTTCAGGAACTATCGTACACTTTTCACTTCCCTGCCCAGGAAGCCATTGACGATTTATCATTCTCTTCTTTTCAAGACCTATTCTAGTTGTATTGCTGTCTATAAAGACCTCATAGAAATCTTCTTTAACATCTTCTCTAAAGGCAGTAATATCTTTAGTTATCTTAAAATAACCAAATGATTGTCTATTGAAGTTTATTTGAAAGCATTTTCCCTCAAAACTTTTTAGAAGTTGATTATTTTCTTCTTCTTTTAGTCTCCTTCTTTCTGCTTCCTCTCTAGTGATATTATCTAAATATTCACAATACTCTTGAAGAGAACAGCCAGGATGTTTCCTGGCATATTCTTTCATTGGACTTTCTCTTGACCACATTATTTCACTAATTTTAGTTCACAACAAATGTTAAGTTTAGGAATAGGAATCCACTCACATATTCCATTGCTATCAACTGGTTTTCCTCCATTGATTGTACAAATAGTAATATGTGGTTTGGCATTTGCACAAGGCAAGTCTGGTATAGTAACTCTAAAAGCTATTGCTTTGTTAGAGAAACCTATTCCATTTACTTCTACCATCCATGATTCATCAATCTTCTTTACAAGAGAGTCATATATCTCTTTGTCGTTTTGATTTTTGTGGAGCATAGTACAATGGTCTAGGTATAAAGTACTTCCTCTTTGAAGGACCAGATTAGTTATAATAGGATTAGCAAAAATGATTTTCATAAGCTCATTCCTATTATGTTCATTTAAAAACAATCCGAAATACTGATAATTCATAAATTCCAATTTTTAATTCTCTAGTGGACCCAGAGGGCTTTGAACCCCCGACCTTCAGATTATGAGTCTTTCCTTCTTATTCCTTGAATAACTCTGCGAGTTAATCCAAAATGCTGCGCGACTTTCTCCCAATTCTTAAGTATTTCGTACTGTTCATTTACTTCTTTTAGAGAGGGATAATGTTTATCAGCATCTCTGCATTCCTTAGAACAGTATATCTTACCCTTAGATTTAGGAAATCTTTTGCCGCATACTGGACATACAGACCCAGTCATGTTTTCAAAAGACGTCTTATCTTTGGCTTCAGTATTAACTAAATCTTCAACTTCGTCCATTCCCAAGTGAGGATTATGTACTTCTCTATGACAATTAGCGCATAGAAGTTGACATTTATCTGCTTCCTCTTTAAGCCTTTCTAGACTTGTATTAGATAAATGTCTCATATCTAACTGAAACTCTTTCTCATCTGGATTGATATGGTGAAATTCTAGAACAGCTATGTTTCTATCATAACCACATAGTTCACATTTACCACCACGAGATTTTACTAGCTCTAATTTGCGCTTTAAACCTCTTAACTTCTGTGTATTATAATCATTGTAATTCATATACAAATATATATGAAAATAATCATAATACCAAATGTTTTGGTGCAAAATTAAAAATTCAATCCAGAAGTTGTAGGGACGGTGGGGTTTGAACCCACGTGCGACCGACTACCCTTTCTACAAGGTATAAGCTTGAGGGGATACGTCCCTATCTGACTCATAATTAGTTGCTCTGACCTGGCTGAGCTATAGGTCCGATTTAGTCTCACTATCGTAGGACTATAAGCTCCCAACGTCCGACTGGCTACGGAAGGTTATTTACCGGTCTAATAACCTATTCTACTGTTAGTTCCTGTTCGCAGACATATTCAACTAGCAATTCATCATTACCAAATACCATAATCTGCAATACCACAATTTCCGGCCCATCCTTACTTAGTCTTGGTCTACTAGAGAATGCATATTCTGACATAGGAGACCTAGAATGAAACCTTACGAATTTACTTCTAGGATGAGACCTCTGGATTATTCCGCTACTGGGAGTATTTAGAGATACTTTACTAGTTATCTCCCCAATATTGAAAGAAGTTACGTTAAGCATAAGCACTTATTGATTGACATTTAAATATTATAGTTTTACCGATAATATCATCAGGCTTTATATTAAACTTAGAAAACTCCTCAACCAGCTCATTCATATCTTCTACAGAATATGTCTCTCCAATAACTCTCATATTATCTAGAGAAGTTTGGAAGTTCTTCAGTAGCTCTGTAAGTAAACAGCTATTAATTATTACTTTCATTTTACTATGATTTGCTCTTCAGGTTTTAACTTAGCTGGAGCATCAGAATGTAATTTACCACATCTTACACACTAACAAACTCCAAATGAATTTTCTCTCACTTTACATCTGCCTTTCTCACAGATTTTAACTACTTTTCTGTAATTCTCCTTATCCATAACTATATAATTTAGGAATACAGCCTTACTACCCTTATGTTCCTAGTTATTCTTTGCTAGCTTTAGATTATTACTAGGTAATACCGCAACGGATTTATTCAGCTGACTTTACCGCCTCTTGGTATGCAAGGCTAGGTCTCCCTAGCGAAGCTGTATTTAGTTGGGCTACCAGGACTCGAACCTGGACTCTCAGAATCAAAATCTGATGTGACTACCATTACACCATAGCCCAGTTTAACTTAACTATTCTCTCGAACCGTTAAGCCCATATTTACCATGAAAAACACACAATGCGTGGGAACGCCGAGAATTGAACTCAAGCCTAGGGTTTTTCAGACCCTCGTGCAACAACCACCTACACCACATTCCCATGTCCGTTTAATATATATAGGCATAGAAGAAGTAAACGGATAAAACCTTCGTTCTATGGAAAGAGTCCCAAAGCAAGTTATACACTAGGTAATATGTTACGCACATATCAAAGCGACTTCAACAGACTTGTGTCTATTAGCATTGTACACTACTAATAGAGTTTTGTTGGGCCGTCCCTCAACCACCGCATCATATACTGACGTAAGGGTCTACGCAGTCGATAGCCTACTCTGTGCACTTTCAGCTATCATTGTAATTTTAATACTTTTTTGTTCCACCAGTTAGTTAAATCTTGTAAAGAAAACTTAAATTCTTCCTCAAATTTTTCTACTGGAACAGTTTCATCTCCTAATTCTATTGCCCATCTCCAGCAAGCTTCTGTTTCTGCTACGTCAATAGGTTCCTCCATTAGCCAAGTATCATCCATAAGTAAGTCAAGAAATGGCTTATGAAGGGACTTAAATATTTCAATTCTTTCTTCCATAACACATTTTATTAAGCGGAGGCAGCTGGATTCGAACCTAGGAATAATAGTTTTGGAGACTATCCTCTTAAACCACTTGAGTACGGACGTATTTGCGGAAGGACAGGGATTCGAACCCTGGGGACGTGTTACCGCCCGACGGTTTTCAAGACCGTTGCATTAAACCTGACTCTGCCACCCTTCCAAAAGCTAGTCTTACGACTAGCCAAGAATCATACAAAGAAGCACTAATACACAGAATATAGCTAGAATACACCAGCCTATAGCCTGGACTGCTCCTCAGCCAAATATACAAATCATTGAAGCTACGAAGAACACTGCTCCTCCTACTACACTTATCCAACCTCCAGCATCCTCATCGTTTTTAGAATTTTAGTCTAACCATTCAAATTCTTCACCCTTGAAATGTCTTGCAAAACAAGCATCGAACACTAGCTTTCCAAACTGGGTTGATACGTATTTGGCAATTTCTTCAGATTTGCACGCTAGCATCCCGACCGTGGAATAGGCATAGCCGACGCCACCGTAAGAATTGAAATAGCCGAGACCCGCATAGCTGCCATAAGACGCGTTGCCGCCTACCAACGCGAATTTCTCGCCCTGATAACGGAAGTGACCAATGACCTCTGCATCCTTCGGAACTGATTTCATTCTAAAGAACCGAACCCAAGGATACCATACAGTTCCAGTCAGCAGATTGAACTTGTGCTTTTCGTTCAGCGCATCCAGAATTGTTTGCAACTTAGCTAGAGCCTTTACAGATTCAGTGTAATGGATTTCACTATTAAATAAGTACCCAAGATAGTCTCTAGCGTCCTCATAGGTCTTTATTCGTCCCATAATATTCTCTGGAACAATTTCAACATTACCTGTTTTGGCATTGTAGATAGGCTTGTAGCCATCTGGACATTCAATTTCAATAGTTCTTTTCATTTGTTATAATATTTAATAAAACATGGTTTGGGTGTTATAGCGGATTCGAACCGCTGACCTCTACAGCCACAATGTAGCGTTCTGACCAACTGAACTAATAACACCATCAAATTATTCGAATAGCGGCAGCAACTTCTTTCCTAGTATCTTCACCGCTTTCTGTACATCAGCTACAGTTCTAAAATAAACAACACCTGGATATTTTACGTTTTGATGCATAACGACGTACACTCCTTTTATATCAGTTTCCATCTTTCCAAATAGAGAAGAACCCCTTCCAAGGAAATAACCGCTGTTACTCTCTGTTTTATTCCAACCATTGTTTAAGTAATTAGCTACTATTTGTAGACAAATTAGAGACTTAGTTTGCTCTGATATCCCTAAAGGTAAAAATAGCACATCCCAATCCTTTTCAGATTCTAATATTTCTCCAAGAGAAGGGACTAGAACTTCTTCACTAAAAGCGGTAAGAGCTAATTTTTTCAAGTCTTCATTGCCACTCTCATACCATTTACATGCCTGTTCTAAAGTTATTTCAAGGCAAGCTTTTGTTTTATTCATTTTATTCATTTTATTTATTAGTTTTTAATGGACACCAATCTGGAATTAATACCCTTTCGTAAGGTCTTAACATTCCTTCAATTAGTTTATTCTCAGACTCCTTACAGAGCGCTTTCTCGTCGTCATCATTGAACCAGTCATTAGGATCTGGGTCAGGAACAATTAAGCAGTGCGGACATTCTCTACACTGCTTAATTTCTTTTTGAAATACTACACTAGTACCAGATTTCTGGTAAGTATCCTTCTCCGTACTCATAATTTGTCATTTTGTAATTTCTTTAAATTCGTTTATAACTGTTTTTATAAATGGTTTAATACCAAATAATAGTATTACAATAACAAATATAGTATTTATTACTGGTAATGCCATTATTGCGAGTCTTCTAACTGTAACAAATCGTTCATTTACTGCCATATAAAGGCCAACTATGTACATGCTTATTATGTATATAAATGCTGAATATACAAATATCATCATAATATATTGAAATTAGTGTGGGATTGGGAGACTCGAACCTCCAGTCTCAAAAGAGAGCAGATTTACAGTCTGCGCGGCTACCAATTACAATCCCTTTAATTATTCATAGACAGATTCATAATAATCTATCCAATAGTCAGCTTGGTCATCTTCGAAGATTTCTTTAAGTTCTTCGTCAGATAATCCTTCATACTTATCTTCCATTATATCTTTCTTCTATTAAATAGTTTAAAATATTCACTGGAATACACATTACATAGGTCCTTGTATCTTCTCGGCATAGGATAATCAAAATCATCAAATGCCGATTCCTTAATGAACCTATCATAGAGAGCCATGTTTGCTGTAGTAACAGCTGTGTTACAATTATGCTTCTTTCCCCATTCAACAATATTATTCATTATACTGTTGAAGTATGATGTATCATCATCTACTTGGAGATAGATTTCTACTCTGCAAATTGCAGGATTTTTGAATCCTTGTCTTCCCTGCCTTAATTCTACCTTAGACACGTACTTAAGGTCTAGTAAATCTGCAATTCTTTCTTTAGCTACAATTCTAGAAATTCTAATCATATTCAAATAATTTATACATTGAAACTGCTATAGCACTTATAAAGAATCCAATTGACATTCCTGTTGCAACAGGATCTGGTTCATCCAAAACACCATTATTTATTACATATAGTAACCAACCTAATAAACAAAGCATCATTCCCATAATTCAATTTTTAGTTTGTGGGATAGGTAGGATTCAAACCTACTAAGCCTAAAGGCAACGGATTTACAGTCTGTCCCAACTCACCATCGTTGGCGCTATCTCGTAAAGCAATTAACAGATTTGTTCTAATTAACATAGCTACTACAATTCTTCCTCTTAGCATCCCAAGTCCTCTAGTAGCTAATAGCCGCAATGCGTGGTAACAATTTTAAGGAAATTTACCTCTGTTAATTGGAGTAATCAGGGATTCTTTCTAGATAGGCACCCTATAGTTCTTATATCGTAAGACTATACTATTCTAGCGAATGATGATTACTTCTTTTGTCTGGATAGCAAGGTTCGAACTTGCGATCTCTGCATCCCAAATGCAGCGTGTTACCAACTCCACCATACCCAGATATAAGCACCTGTTTCACAACAGATACTTACTACAAAAAAAAAGAAATTTAAGAAAACTATTAAAGTGACCCCGCTGCGACTCGAACGCAGGACCCCCAAATTAAAAGTTTGGTGCTCTAGCCAGCTGAGCTACGAGGTCATTCTTTCTTAATAAGAACTATCTTATTAGATATAGTGCATAAGAGTAATGCTACCGCAAGCCAAGAGGCAGCAGAAAGCGCTAAAGATAGCACCAAATCTAATAGCGTGAAGATATAGACTTTTTCTTTTTTGTATTGGTTTCTCTCTCATATACATAAAGCAGAAACCACGATGACAACACTCCCAAAAGGTAAATAAATAATACCATATCTTTATTTTTTTTAATTGTTAGTATCCCGTGAAGGATTCGAACCTTCGACCCACAGCTTAGAAGGCTGTTGCTCTATCCAACTGAGCTAACGGGACATCGTGTTCGCTATTATATACAGCGAACTACGTTCTTCTTAGTTAATAATTGTTAAATATGTTCTTCTGCTATTAACGCATTTCCGCATGTGATTCTGTCTGAATCTTCTTCCTTGGATGGGACAAATACTATTACATCCCAACCTTCTTCCAATAATGGCTGTTCAAACATGCGGTAAACATTGTAGTCAGAATAACCAGTAACTTCAAACCCGTTCTCGATGGCTGATGCTGTCATGTATTGGAGTTATTTTAACAATAAATTTATCCTTGTCAAATAAACTTGTCAATTCCTTTGCATTGAGTATAGTTTGTGCGGTTACTGGAAAGTTTAGAGTATACTTTCTGCCCCTAGGCATAGGCAACTTGTCAGCAATTTTGGATATTGCAGATAATGAAAGACTCCTAGAGTCAAATAACTCTAGTCTCTGCTTATCACTTGTGGAGTTGATGGATAACTGAAGACCTGCTTCTCCTCCATACAAGTCATTCTTAATGCTACACCAAACATGAAGAAAATTCTCCAGTTTTGTATTAGCTCTCGGAAGCATAGTAGATACTACTGGATGTACTGTGTCAGCTCGTAACCCGCATCTTCTTACTACTCCTTTAAGGGCTATTCCAAATGCTAACACGTCTTGGTTCCAAGTCGGTTCTCCCATTCTTGCAAAGTGTACATTAAATCTTTCGGTGTATCGTACACTTTCGTTCTCTATAATAGTTCGGATTTGTCTTTCCATGTCTTCAATAGAAGCATTTCCATAAAATCCGAACTTTGGGACGTCGCAGAATTTGCAGTTCATAGGGCAACCTTTCTGAGTTGAGATTGTTGCAACCCACTTCTTACTTAGGTTAACCTCAGTATTAGCCACTCCGTTAATCTCCTTAGTTAAACCCAAGAAGTTTGCCTTGATATTGTTCTCTTTACCATAGTCTCCTACGGTTAAGAACTCTAATTTATGCTCGTGTCAACATAAATCTTTCCTGTGTGAGTTAATATTGTTTTCATTAATCCTCAATCATTTTCCACATGATAATTATTACTATAAATACTGCTATGTACATGGCACAATTCTCCAGTCTAATCTCCCTCTAGTTATACGAAATTTGTCAGCTTCTGACCAGCTTCGGAAAGGTCTAATAACCTTTCCATAGCCATCCAATAGATAGTATTTCATAATCTACAAGTTCTCCATTTATGTGAATTGTACACAACGCTATATCTCCAACAATTATCATAGTTTCCACTATGATTATATTATTGTTAATCTCTGTGGTTCTTCTTACTATTGCCATAGTTCAAATACTGTTTTTGTGAGTGGGTAATTCCCTTGCCATTTTGTTGCATATCTAAATATGCTTGAATTGTCCATACGACGCCAAGTAGATCGGAATAGCGGAAACAAAATCGCCATAACGATGAGTGCAAACACCAGAACTACAAAGGTTAATCCTTTTAGTATAAATTCTAGTAACCATACAGGCAAAGTTATTGCCCATCTAACAACTGTTAACAACTCGTTCATTTTTCTACAATTATTAAGGTGTTATGGATTTTCATCTCCTCTTCTGAAATCGGAATTAATTCTCCAAATACTCTTATGTACTTTTGTTTATTAACTACTAAAGATGTTGTAATCTCAGTAATAGTCTCGATATTGTCATTATGCCAATTCTCGATATACTGAGCATGGATTCTTCTAGATAACTCATAGTTATCAGAGGATGCTAATCTGTTAATCTTAAATCTCTTTCTCATGGTAAATTTTCTTAATGTTAATCCTGACTACCTATTTCTAGGTAGTTTCGTCTTAATTTTCAAAGACTCATCAGAGGATTTTATCTGAAGAAGGCTACTATAGTAACATCTTCCTCTTTGTTACAATACATGTTCCAGGCCTTATTGATTACTTCAATCTTTTCTACATTCCTGCTGGTTGCAGCAATCATGTTTCTAGCCTGCTTGTACATCGGTTTCCCAGAAGATGCCAGCATTTCAAAGAATGTTGAAACTGTTTTAACTGGATGTTCTAGCGAAATGATTAATAGGGCTGATACGGCTCCTATAATAGATGCCCCACATATTCCTTTCAACCCATTCTTAACGGCAGTACTACCAATGTATGAGCAACAATCATATATAAGACGGTTGTCAAGGTAAATTGTCAGTAGATCTTCCGGAGTGTGTTTCTTCCTTAGTTTACTGTAAGACCCTTCGTCCAATGACTTTAATTGGTCTTTTAGCAACATGTGCTTGCCAACAATTGCAGCCTTTACTAAGGAATCTGTTACTCCAGCTATGCCAAATACATCTCCCATAGACCTACTCTTACCTTGGTCTATTGTAGTCCATGTTTTTCTCGGCACACCTGTAATGAGAATAGTATCAAAGGGTGTGTTAGCTTTTATACACGCTAACAGTCTGTGATGGCCGTCAGACACGTCTCCATTCTCATCTAGTATTATGGATTCTCCATTTAATTCCCACTTTCCAGATGCCATCAGGTTGGCGTATTCAGTTACCCTACTTCTATTAATAGTTCTATTACCTTTAGATTTCCCATAAAGTCTTTCTGCGTCTTCAGGGTAAATTCTAACCGTTTTACATTTGATTGCTGAGTTTGTTAAGTTTTCCATAATCTAAATTTTTTTTTGCATTTTACACCTAAAACTTATATTTATAGCATTATACGGCATCAATTGACAAAGGCTTTAAATCCTTTTCGTTCATCTTTGAACTAATCAATCGAATTTACGATATAGTTTTGCTTTTCAATAAGAAACTGGTGCCCTCAATGTCTTGGGAAGTTATTGAGTTTTTTAAATGTCAGTCTTCCAAAGGACGATAGTGTAAATACTTCTCCCATCTGACCGTGTAGTGATACTTAGTAGGCAAACACTAAGCGGAACTACCTTGAACCTACTAGATCTCTCCTTTTTAGTTACCACATGCTTCAGCGTTCAATCTTCATGTGCAATCTTAAATTTGCCAATCTTTATAGCGTTGGCGTTATTTGCATTCTCTAATAGATATTATATTAGTCTTTTCAATAGTACATAAGGGTTTACCATTAGAATTAAGTGGCACCGCTCATCTTCATGGTACTCATTACAGTATACATAGTCTTTACCGTAACGATAGTTAAATTCAATCTTATATTTCATATGCTAATTAAATGATGAAACTATTAGAGCTATCATTACGATAGTTCCTACTCGTTTATCAGAGAGTTGCTAAAAATGCAGAGCAGGCAGTCAATTAGTTCTCCGAAACCTATTCCCTGATGATCGTTCTTCAGTTCGTCTGGAATCCAGTACAAAGCCTTTATCAGTTGCTGTATTTGAAGAGCATCGAAAGTTATGTCCCCGGCACTCTCTGCTTCTTCCAATATCTCTATGAAAGCCTCCATAGCAAAACAGCTAGCATGAGAAAAGTGGTGAATGTTTCCATTCTTCTTCTTAAACAAAACGCCGCGTTCGTCCGAGCCTATCACTCTGTCCTTGTTGCGGAACAACATTTCCATACAGGCATCGATTCTCATTCGTAATGCTTTGATGCACACCTCTCGCCATGCCATAACTACTTCATGCGGGCTGTAGCACTTGGCCTGCGACGTTGGATCTTCAACTGCTTTGAAAGGAATAGTAAACGACATTACGAATTCTGCGCGCTTGTTTACATGATCTAATGTATTCATATTATAAAAGTTTATAAGTTACTAAAAAAGTGCTGGTTTCTGTTTTACTTCTAAGCCAGCAAAGGACGAAGGGCTTACCATTCCAATTCTCTTTTTACATTCTCAACCTTATAAAGAGTAATTAGGTTAGCTAGTTTTAATTCACCGAGCTTGGAATTGTTGCTACTCGAGCAAGGAGTTCATCCCAGCAGTATAAGCTCCCCATATTTCTTTGTAGATATTGCTACTTGAATCTGGGTCTTCTAACATTTTAGCTAGTAATTCTCTCATTGCTTTTGTGAACTTTTCAATACGTTTCAGTCTTTCTTCCATGGTAATTTTTCTTTTAATTGTTTTTGAACTATTAGTTTCAGCTTTAGTAAGCTTACTTATCTCCCAAACCACGTAACGGTTGTTCTTATCTTGGGAGTAGGAGACCTAAGTCTCCCAGTATGCACAATTGTTTCTCAACAACCTGCACCACTATGTACGATAAAAGAAGATGAATTATCCTGTGCCTACAATCATTTAAGATTGTCTTCGATTGTTAGTACAATCTCACAATACTTTGCCTTATCTCACGATAAGACACCTCTATTCATAAGAGATGCTCTGCATTAGTCTCAGGGCGTACCCATTATAATCTTTAACTGCAACAGAGTCTACAAGTAGTCCTCAAATACCAAGTTCCCCATTCTGGACTCGAACCAGAATCTCCTTCTTTAGAGGAAGGCGCAATAGCATTATACTAATGGGGAAATCCTATCTTGACAACTAGTATAAGATAGGAGATTATTTAGTATGTTTTCCAGACATACAACGTTATCAACGTTCACTAAATTCTGAGGTAGCTAATCTCAAAACTTGCGAATAGATTCGAGATGGAAAATGACGCCTTATGAGCGTCTCTCTTACTATCTAGCCTATATCTATCTGATGGCTTACTTCAGGCAACTTCCAATATTACATACGAATACTTATAGGTGATATACTTTGGTCTACCAGCATATCAGTGGTACTTTGTAATATTGCCATAAGTGACCATTCATATGGCTCAATCCTCTTGTAATAGTGTTCAAGTTTGCGAATATACACATTACAATCGTAGCAGTTATTTTCGGATATTGGGTTCTTCTGCGTAACCCGCTTTTTGTTACCTTTTTATAGGCAAATGTTAGAGTGAATAATCATTGTAGTATGTGTTATAAAACTCATCCTACTGGCGATTTTTTGAAAACTGGAAAAAGTCGGAAAATCAGCTGTCTTTTGCGTGGACAATCTCTCTCAGCCCTTACCATATTTTCACGTGCAACAATAGTCCCAATCTACATTAGAACCACATTACTTAATATAATACTAAAATAACTACGACGAATTGATTTTGAAGTTTTTGTTTTGTTTTGTTGTTTTCTCCGTTAACCAATGGTCCGATGATGGAGTTCATGTGGGTATTTTTATTTTGAAACCCATAATACCTTAGGGTTCATCTATAAAGACTATTCTTACTATCTTCGGAATATCTTCTTCTGACTTTTGATAAGTCATAATCCAAGCCCAAGAGGTTTTGCAATACACTCTGTCGGCCTTGAAATTTAACTTTTCATCTGTCTCTGGGTCGTAGACGGCTCCCCAGTGATACAAACATTTTTTAGTTTTGAACTTTTCTCTTGTGTTCATAACTACAAAGACTATTTGTATTTTAAAAGAAAGGGGATTACTCCCCAATCTTTTACTCGTAATCTTCAACCTCAAGTTTGTAAGTTTTCTTTACATAAGCCGGAGTTGTGTCCGTCTTTGGAATGTCCTCTGTACTGATACTTTTGATTGAAAATACTACTTTGTGGTCTATACACCAAACAAGGAAATTTGCATTTTCCAACGGTGTGCTACCAACAGCCGGAGCGTTTTCGTCGATTTCCACACCTGCAAAGTGTTTTGCGCCGATAGATGCACCGTTATCAGTTGTGAAAGTAATAGGAATAAAACGGGCTTGCCCTTCTCTTTGTTGGGTCTGTGTGGTTAGTTCTACTTTGTTCATAGCGGCAAGGGAGAACTTATCCCCCTTTTTCAAGCCAATCACAACCGAACGTTCATCACCATTTAAGCCTAAGTTTTTTACTACGCTTTTCGCGCGTTCTTCTATACTCACATTCTGATTTTTCAATTCTTCTAAGTTCATAACTGTAAATTTTAAAGGTTTATACTTGTTTTTTGTTTTTAACACACTAAAGCTGAATTATCATAAAAGTCGTAATAACTTACTTCTCTTAAAACTTCTGCCAATGTGTAATCATACTCGTTTAATAAATCTTTTTCGTACATAGTTATTTTATTTTTAGTTTTATATCAATATACAGGGGGGGACTAAGGGGGTTGTGGACCGTAACTACACTCACTATTATAATTTTCGGAATATAGGTCAGTACCTTCTCTATAAAAATCCGGACTTTATTTTAACCCCGGGGGGCTATTTATATAAAGTACCGGTACTTGTTTGCCAGTAACTAAATGAAATATGTATAATATTGGAATTAGAATTTTTTAACTTTGCGTTTAACTTTTGAGAGCTTATTGTTGTATATAACTAAAAAGAAAACAATTATGATTACAGACTTAGAAACTTTGTTAAATTAGGATGAGTTTAAAGAACTCGTTAAAGCAATTAATTAGAATCAAGAGTTTTATTGTTCAAAAAAAGGACTCACCATTAAATCAGAGTCTACTGATGATTCTCTATTCTTATTAATATCCTATGATAG